>Ga0182024_10002009_pt1 | contig 51325 bp, 43 predicted proteins | sample P32metaG_FD_120480 | JGI IMG/M metagenome (GOLD analysis project Ga0182024, IMG submission 120480) | Permafrost microbial communities from Stordalen Mire, Sweden - P3-2 metaG (Illumina Assembly) | ecosystem: Environmental > Terrestrial > Soil > Wetlands > Permafrost | place: Sweden: Stordalen... | reverse complement strand
GCCGCTCGTAGACGGCTCGATTGAAGTCGGCCGCCGTCGCACCCTTCTTCTGGATCAGCGCGGTGTGGAGATCGTGGTAGAACAGGTGCAGCCACAGGACATCCGCTGGTTGCGTGGCCTCCGCCATCGCGACGAGGTCCGCTGAGACGGCTTCGACGTTCTCTCGGCCCGGCTCCTTCGCGAGAGTCTGCATGCGGCCGACCTGATCGGGCTTTAAGTCGGCGATTTCGGTCGGCACGAAGCTGAAGACCCGCCCTTTGGGTCCCACGACGTCTGAGAACAGGCGCGTCCAGTCGCCGTCGCCTGGGTAAACGTCAATGACAGTGGAGCCCGCATCTACACGTGCGAACCGGATCAACTCGGATAGCTTGGATTGGTCGTACATCGGGATCTCCTTTAGGGTTGGGCATTCGACGAGCGCGCGGCGTGCGAGGGGGCGATCCACGGCTGATCCACCGTCTACCTGACCCGATGGCCGCAGATGGCCAGCTTACGCCAGCCCGGACGCGTCCATCTGCGAGGCCCGCGCCAGTGCTTGCGTGTCGACATACTCTCGGATGCTCGTCACCTTGCCGTTTCGAACGGTGATGGCGAAGACCCAATCGTCCTTGAACGGCCTATTCGTGGCTTTGATTTTCCCCGTAGCGAAGCCGACGACCAGAACCCGGTCTCCCTGCGCTACGTATTCGGGGGGCTCTGGGAATGATGTTTCCATTTCGGAAGCCTTCTGAAGCAAATCCGCCAATCCTGCGTGCCCGCGATGTGTGCCGGCCAACGGCCAGTCCTCGCCCGGAATGATCCACTCAATATCTTCGGCAACCAACGACAGCAGACGTTGCCTGTCGCCGCTGCCCATTGCTGCAAAGAAATCCTTCACAGTCTGGATATTCTCTTCGATGCTCATCGAAATCTCTCCATTTTCCTTACATCGGATCGTGTCCGATCTAATCGGATACGTTGTGGACCTGCCGGTGAGGACGTGGTTGTTGATGCTTCAGCCTATATCGACGTGCAAGGCGATGGCCCGGGTGCCGGCGCCGTTTTTGGCAACGCCGATCATCATCGGGCCGAGCGCCTCGAGCGTCGCGGCCATCTGCAGGCCGCCGACATCCAACGGACGCAGCCCGAGACTTTCGAGGAAGGTCGGAATTCATTTCACCTCTGATTGCGGGAGAGGCGAAGAAACAGGCGATTTACTGCACGGTCACGGACACCGGAATCGACGGGATGCCGTTGGCGACGACGACCAGCGAGCTGGCGCCCGTCTCCATCCCGGAAGGCACGTCGAAATTGGTGGAGACGATCGCGGTGCCCGTGGCCACGCCCATCGTGCTGTGATCATGGGTGCGGGCGTAGAATACGTGACTGGTCGAATTGTTGGTGATCCGCACCAGCGGGAAGTTGGTCGAGGTCTGGTGCTCGTCGCCCAGCGCGTTCGCCTGCGAGAGACCGTTGAACTGGGTGCCCGAGATTTGATAGGTCGAGCCGCGCGCGACCGTGGAGGGACAGGACGAGATGGCAGGCTGCCACGCCGATTGGTAGGTGCCCCTGTCGTGATAGACTTTCGATCCTGCCAGCAGCACCTGGCCCGTGGGCAGGATCATCAGCGAGTTGTAGCCATCGCGGATCGAGGTGTCGGTGAAATTCGTGCCGTCGAAATCGTACAGATGCCCGCTGTTGCCCTGAACGAGCACGTCGCCGTCGGTCAGCAGCACCGCGAAATTGTCGCCGGCATCGTCGCCGTTGGGAAAATCCGGACCGGCCGCCCAGCCGCTGCCAGGCGTGTAGACGGCGGTGTGTCCGGCGGAGGCGTGGGCGTGGAGCGCGCCGGTGGCGAAGACCGTTCCGTCGGGCCTCAGAATCGCCGGTCCGATTTCGCCGGGCGGGCAGTAATATTGGTGGCGCGGCGGATAGGGCCCGCAGCGGCAGCAGGATGGTCCCTGAAGGTCTATCTCCGTCGTGCGCAGGCTGATCCATTTGCCCTTCGAGGGGATGTATTCTTCCGATTGCGGATTGGCGAGCACGTCGACGGTGAGCACGCCACCGTCGGGCATCAGGGTCCAGCCCTCCTCGGCGTTGAAATCGTTCTTGCCTTTGTAGCGGACGGGACTCCAGCGCATCGTGGCGGGGTCGAGCTCTGCGCCTCTCATGTGCAGCTTGTCGCCCAGCAGGAATTGGCCGTCCGGCAGCACGACGGAGGGCGAATCGCCGATGTTCTGCCACCCCCTGGGCGGCTTCACTTCCGTCCATGCGTTGCTCTTCGGATCGTAAACCGCTCCCAGACTGGTCAGCACAAATTTCCCGAAATTGTATTCTCCACCCTCGATCAGCACGCGCCCGTCGGCCAGAACCTGCGACGCCGAATCGACCGGGGAGTATCCCCGCGGAAGGGTGGCTACCTGTTTCCAGGTGCCGTCGACGTAACTGCCATTGCCGTCCGGCGTCAGTATCCAGAAATCCCTGTTGTGACGGTAGCTTTGGGCGAGCACGGTTCCATCGGTCAGCTGCCAGGTTTCCTGGGCGCCTTCCGGGGCAGGATTGTTCATGGGTTCGACGGATTGTGCAGAAGCAACAGCCGGCAACGCCGCGATCGCGACGGCAAGCAAGAGCCGATTGAGCATGGAAGGTCCCTTTCCATGAATTGCGCCCGGCCCAGCCGGAACCTGCACCGTGGTATACAGGTTTCGCCAGACCGGCGCGACCGCCTTCACGATCCCGCCCTAAGCGGTGATGAGCGAGCGGGTGGGGCCGTTGGTTTAGAGTTTGGGCGCGGGAAGTTTGAACCAGGCTGCCAGCCAGCCCTGCCTTGAAGCCGGACACGTTCGCAATGTTCGGACTTAACTCTCTAACCAAATGAATGAATGGGCTCAGGTCAGTTAGAGCAGATTCCGCTGAAATTGAACCACAACTGTCATCCCCGGCAAGCCGCGCTTTGGCGCGGCGAGGGAAGGGGACCCAGTAGGTTGAGTCTGCCGCGACCGCCGTCGTGTAAGCGCAACCACCTGGGTCCCCTTCCCTCGCGCGCCGTTGCCGCGCTCGCCGGGGATGACAAGCTTTGTGTGATTCAATGTGATCGGAATTCGCTCTAGCGCCGCGTTTATGCCCTTTTTCGATTTCAATTCCGCCGATTGCTCGTGAGAATGTTTCGATTGTCCGCCGCGCCGCGCACCGCTTCAACGGGAAAGAAAATGCGTGGCGATGTTCGTCTTCGTGCCGGAGCGACTATTTCGCGCTTCGCCGGGTCGTGCTACCTTCCCACTGGTCCTTCCAGACCAGGGAGACGGAATCCCGTGTCCACGACGCGCAAGAACGGCAATACGCCCCAGGGCCTTTTGCGGCGCAGCGCACTGCTCCTGTCCGGCGCCATTTCCATTCTGGCCGCAGGCCCGCCGGTGCGGGCCGCGACCACTATCACCTTCGACGTGCCCGGTGCCACGTACACCGAGCCGGTCGCCATCAACGACAACGGCACAATCACGGGAATGTTTACCACGCCGGGCCCGAGCGGTTTCGTACGCACCGCGGATGGAACAATCACGACCTTCCGTGTGAAAGGCGAAAGAGCGACATACCCGATGGGGATCAATCGGCATGGCGTCATTACCGGCTATTATCTGCACAAAAGGGTTGGACACGGGTTCGTTCGCGGCCGGCGCGGCAGGATCACGCGTTTTGACGTGCCGGGAGCGCTCTACACAGAACCGTTTGGCATCGATGACGCCGGTGCGGTCGCCGGGCAATACGTTGTCAGCGTCAACGTTGTACATGGTTTCGTGCGCGCACCCGACGGCGCCGTCACGACGTTCAATGTGTCCGGCGCGGCGAGCACCTATGTCAGCTCCATGAACGGCAACGGCGAGATCGGCGGATGGTACCAGATGATGGATGGTACGGCAGATGGATTTCTCCGCGCCACGGACGGAACCATCACGACCTACAATGTCGACGGGCAAGGCGCGACGTATGCGGCGGGTATCAGCAGTGACGGCGCAGCAACCGGATTTTACAACCACGGCAGCGACCAGAGCGGCTTCGTGCGCTGGCGCGACGGCAAGATCGCCACTTTCGATGTGCAGAGTGCATGGGCCACGGAGGCGACAGCCGTCGACGGCGTGGGTACCATCGTCGGGAGTTACTATGTCAGTGGCGGTCACGAGGAGCACGCGTTCCTGCGCTCGAAAACCGGCAACATCACCACGATCGATGTTGCGGGCGAGGGACTTACCTATCCAGTCGATATCAACAACGCCGGCGTTGTGGCAGGCGAGTGCTCGGACAGCAACGGGTTCCATGGCTTCATTCGCACGCCTTAGCGTTCACGCGGACCCGCCAAGACCCGGAGAACGCAAGCGAAGCAGCGGCAAGAGGGGCAAAAGTCCTCGTGCGACGGCGCGACAACAAACGCCGGCAATCGATGGTAGAATCTGCATGCAGTGATTCGCGTCGCGAAACCCTGGAGCCGTCGTGACGCGCGATCGTGAGGCCTCCACCAAGAGATGTGACCCATGGCAGCGACGCCCATTTCCACCGCATACTCCAGTCTCATGTCGGCGTACGAAATTCTGAACGGGCTGCTGAAACTCGAGATCGGTGCCGAGGTGCGAGGCAGGATTGTCGAACTCCAGGAGCTCATCGTCTCCGCCCAGCTGGACACGCTTTCCGCCCAGGCGGCGCAAACCGAACTGTCGGAGCAGATGCGTGCGCTCGAGGAAGAAATGGCCCGCGCGAAAGCATGGGAAGCCGAGAAGCAGCGTTATTCCCTGACGCAACTGCCCAGCAACGGGTTCGTCTACACGCTGAAGAGCGAGGAACGCGGCGCCGAACCTGCGCACGACATATGCATCCATTGTTATCAGCAGGGGCGCAAGGAGATCCTGCGAAGCCGCGGGACCGCCTATGGAATCGAAACGCTGGCCTGTCCCTCATGCGGTGCGCAAACAGAAACCGGAACCTACAAGACGGTCGCGCAGGAACCTCTCGAAAGCTTCGGCAGCCCGGATCCGCGATCGGGATAGGGGGCCGCGTCGCTTTTCCCCGCCGGCGCGCGCGGCGCCGGGTCACATTGCGGCGATCCGCGATGAACCGCGGCGCTTGCTTTGGCGTTTCTTGATTGCCTTGGGTGTTATCCAAATCCGTAAGCCGGGTGACTCGCGAAAATGATTGGAAAATCGGCCGCCAGCAAGGTTCCCGCGGTCACGGCAGGTTTCTGGCTCGTCAAGATTCTTGCCACGACGCTGGGCGAAACCGGCGGCGACTCCGTGACCATGACGCTGAACTGGGGCTACCTGATCGGCACCGCTATTTTCCTTTCCATCATGGCCGTGCTCGTCACCGTTCAGATTGCGGCGAAAAAGTTTCATCCCTTCCTGTACTGGGCCACGATCGTGGCATCGACCACCGCCGGCACGACGATGGCCGATTTCGCGGACCGCTCGCTGGGTATCGGCTACACGGGAGGCGCGTCGCTTCTCTTTGTCTGCGTGCTTGCCGTACTTGCGCTTTGGTACTGGTCAGAGGGAACGGTTTCCGTAAACACCGTCAACACCCCGAAAGTCGAAGCGTTCTATTGGGCCACGATCATGTTCTCCCAGACTTTGGGAACGGCACTGGGAGACTGGATGGCCGACACTTCGGGCCTCGGCTTTCTGGGCGCCACCGGGGTTTTCGTAGCGGCCCTGATGGCGGTTGCCGCGGCTTACTACCTGACGAACGTCTCGCGGGTGCTGCTTTTCTGGGCGGCCTTCATTCTCACCCGTCCGCTCGGCGCGACGCTCGGCGATTTCCTCGACAAGCCGCTGAACCATGGCGGGCTCAATTTCAGCCGGCCGCTGGCCACTGCAATTATTGCGGTCCTGATCGTGGTTCTCATTCTTGTTATTCCGCAACGGCCGGGCACCCATCCCGGAACCCCGATCGAGAGCGCGTGACCTGATTGTCCTGCGCCTCCGCCCGGATCGGATGCTTCGCTTGCGGCCTCCAGGTGATCCGAACCCGCATTTCCCAGATGAACTGCAATTTGTTCTCGTCACCACGATCTTGTGTTTCTCGAACTGACGCAGTGTGCTATACATCGCATCCCGGTCGCGTGAGCGGGCGACGCCATGACGGCGCGAACAAAAGGTACGACCCCAAAATGTCTATTTTTGCAGGCTGCCAAACTGGCCGAGCGTCAGGCTCTCAATTGCGCGGCGGCGCAACCGCGCTCGCGGCGGCGCTTTCGATTCTCGCGTCGGGCGGCCCGGCCGCCGCGGCAAAGATCGTCACGATCGAAATCGGCACCCAGGGCATCACGGTTGCCTATGGCATCAACGCCGCCGGTTCGATCACCGGATCTTATGGCGATCCCAATCTCGGTTTTGTCCGTGCTGCCGACGGAACGATCACGAGTTTCAACCCTACGGGGTCGACGGAAGCCTACGGGCTTGGCATCAATCGCAAGGGCGTGATCAGCGGATATTGGTGGGATGGTTCCGTCACCCACGGGTTCCTGCGCACGGTCCAGGGAAAATTCAAGACGTTCGATCCCGAGGGATCCGTCGACACCGAGCCGTTGCGCATCAACGACACGGGCATGATCGCCGGCGATTACGAAGACAGCAAGTACGTCTGGCACGGATTTGTGCGCAGCGCCGACGGCGCGATCACGGCGTTCGACCCCGAGGGAGCGACCGGAACGAAATCGAATGGCATCAATGCCGCGGGTGCTATCTGCGGATATTATGCGGACGCGAGCGGCGCGTATCACGGGTTCAGTCGCGCCACGGACGGGACGCTCACGACCTTCCAGGTGTCCGGAACCGATACCATCGCCTGGGGCATTAACGACAGCGGCACAGTTGCAGGACTTTACGGCGACGCCTACACCGGACTCACTCACGGCTTTGTGCGCACTGCGGACGGCACGATCACAAGCTTCGACGTGTCGGCCAAAGTCTCCACCCAACCGTCGGTGATCAATGACAAGGGTACGATCGCGGGAAGCTATCTGAACAACGATGGCATCAGGCACGGCTTCATCCGGTCCGCGGACGGCAAGATCACGCTGTTCAACCCGCCGAGATCGACCGAAACTCAGGTTTGGGATATCAACAACGATGGCGCGATCGCGGGGTGGTACTGGAAGGGCGTTAAGGGCAACAGCCCCTATTATGCCTTCCTGCGTACGCCGTAGCATCGCGGGTCACGCTTTTGTTTGTTTGCCCGGTCTTCGCCTTCCTGAAATAGCGGGACATGATCATGGCCTGCGCTCTTGACGCATTGCGGAATCTTCGACCAAAGGGGTGAGCGCCGCCTTAGGACCAGAATCCGCACTGAAGACGCGACGCCTTGCCAGTCAGGTGAAGGCTCGAGAAACTTCTTTATTATGCGGAATCTCCGGTTCTCCCGGGAAAAGCGGAGCGGGCGTCAGCCTGGCAACCCGCAGCCGCGAGCCATGACAGTCCTTACGGTGCCAATTGCGCGGAACCCATGCTAATGTGCTCCAGATTTCGCGCGCGGAGGAAGGATCACATGCTGCGAGAACCGATTCATTCCAGACGTTTCCCGGGAGTTTCGGCGCGGAGTGCCAAATTCCTTGCGTGCGGGGTAGTTTGCCTGCCGGCGCTGCTGATGTCCGCCTCCTCGCATGCGGGAACCACAATATTCCGTGTGAAGCAGGGCGTTTGCGGCACGCAGCCGGACGGCATCAATGATTCAGGCGTCGTAACCGGTTACTACATGGATTCCGGCGGCCAGCCGCACGGCTTCGTGCGCGCTGCAGATGGAACCGTTGTTGTTTTCGACCCCACGGGATCGATCGATACGCAGCCCGAGAACATCAACCGGGACGGCACGGTCACCGGGGAATACGAAGACCCGAGCTTTGCGTTCTACGGTTTCGTGCGAACCGCCGACGGAACGATCGCGACCTTCGATGCACCGAAAGCGACGTACACCAACGGCGCCAGCATCAATGGCAAGGGCGTTGTCACCGGTCAGGACACGGCGAAGCATTCCTATGACGGATTCGAACGCCAGCCCGGCGGGAACATCCGGACGGTGCGCGTGCCGGGCGCGTTCGACACCGACCCGACATCCATCAACGATTCCGGCGCGATCGCAGGCGCGTATGCAATGTCTTCCGGCATGCCGTCTCACGGTTTCGTCCGCGCGGCGGACGGATCGATCGCGACGTTCGATCCCCAGGGCTCCATCAATACCGATCCGCAGGCCATCAACGCAGGCGGCGTCGTTGCCGGGGACTATGAGGAGAGCAGCTCCACCTATCACAGTTTTCTGCGGGCCGCCGACGGAACGCTGACCCAATTCGATCCGCCCGGTGCGATCGGCAGTTTCGTCACCGGGCTCAACAACAAAGGCGCGGTTACCGGCTACTATGGAACCGGCTCGAGCAGCGGCAGTTTCGTTCGGGAACAGGACGGCAGCTTCAGGGAGTTCAATATAGGCCGGTCAACCGGCACTGCGGCGACCGGCATCAACGATTCGGGCGCCGTCACCGGCTATTTCGAGAATTCGAACGACCTGCCGGTGGGCTTCATCCGCACCCCGCCGCTGGACGGCAAGACCGTTCGCGATGACCGAGACGGCGGAAACGCTTTCTCCGCGCCGGAGCGGCAGCGGCCGCAGAATTGCGACTGATGTGGGGCGTGGAAAGAGATGACCGCGCGTTACCTGCGGTCGAGACTCCACGGGCCGGGACCCTTGGCGGCGATATAGAGGAAGACGAAGCAGAACAGGATGGCCGCATCTCCGCCGTTGAGCACCGGAAACATTCCCTGTTTGGCGTGGAAGAGGAAATACGCCACCGCCATCTCGCCGGACATGATGAACGCGGCATATCGGGTGAACAGCCCGACCGTCACCAGCGCACCGCCGACCGTTTCGATAATTCCCGCGAGCCCCACGAACGAGACAAGTTTGAGATCGTCGAAACTGGCGATATGCGGGAAGTGCAAAAGCTTGGCCGTGCCGTGCTCCAGAAAGAGTAGGCCTGAAACGATCCGCAGCACGCTCAGCAATTGCGGCTGCCATTTTTCCAGAAATCCCATTCGTCCCTCCCGTCTGAAGACGCGGATCCTACACCGATTCGGCGAGTTGGGGATAAGTGTTCCAGAGCGAGGTGGTGTCCTAATTTGGGCGATGGTGCACTACTTGACTGGTCGTTTTGGCCATGCTATATTCCTCCAGAAGCTGAGGAATGACCGTTATGGCCCGCCAGAAACAGAAGCCCCAAATCCACCAGATGACCTTCGCCCAATGGGAGAAGGCGTTCCAGAACGAAGATGCTTGCTGCGCCTATCTGGTTGGGAACCGCTGGCCCCAAGGGGTAAAATGCCCGCGATGCGGCTTCGACGTGACCCATCCCGTCTCCACCATGCCCTTCAAGTGGCAGTGTTATAACTGCGCTCCCGATAGCGGCTATCGCTTCTCTCACCTCACCGGGACGATCTTCGAGAACACGAATAAGCCGCTTCGGGACTGGTTCCGCGTCATTCATCTGATGCTCACCAGCAAGAAAGGCATTTCCTCCCACCAAATTCACCGAACGCTTGGCTTCGGTTCCTACCGCACAGCGCTCTACATGACCCATCGCATTCGTGCTGGATTGGCGAACGAAGAATTCCGCAAGCTCATTGGAATTGTGGAGGTCGATGAGACTTTCGTCGGTGGAAAGGCCAAGAACCGGCATTGGGACAAGCGTGGTGGTGGCGGCGCCACTGGCGGCTCCGGCAAAGCCGTTGTGGCTGGCGCGGTCGAGCGCAAGGGTAATGTGGTCGCCCGCGTCATTAGCGACGTTCGCGCTGCGACCCTCGAAAAGTTCGTCCGCGAAGCTGTCTCCGACAAGGTTAGCCTGCTCTGCACCGATAAATGGGTCGGCTATAAGCATCTCAACAAAGATTTCCCGCACGAAGCGATTGACCATGCTGCCGGGCAGTATGTTTGCGGTTCCGTCCACACTCAAACCATCGAAGGCTTCTGGTCGATCTTCAAGCGCGGAGTTGTCGGCACGTTCCACAAAATCAGCGCCAAATATCTCCCACTCTACGTGGCGGAATTCCAGTTCCGCTATAATAACCGGCTCAATCTCGATATTTTCGGAGAGGCGATCCGGGGATGCTGACTGTTCCCGCATCTCCTTAGCGAGGCGACAGAGTTGAATACAACCAATAATGACAATGACGGCGAGAACCGCCAACGGAATCCAGCCCGAATTTGGCCAGCGGTTATCGACGCAATAGGCAGCTACGCCGCAAACCAGCGCGCTCAAGCCCAGAAACCCAATGACCCAGAAACCAGCAGGATACGGTTCTGGACCATGATAACCGGCATGGGTACTTGTGCCGCCGCCCTCCTTGCTTTCGCCGCCGCCGTTATCTTCTGGTGTCAACTCGGCACGATGCAATCTCAATTGGTTGCAGGGCAAAGACCGTGGGTCTATGCAGATGATATTAGGATCAACGGACCAATAACCAATGACGCACAAGGAATGGAAATAACGCTTCAGACCATCCTGAAAAATGTGGGTCACTCCCCCGCGCAATACACTTCCGTCGATTTTCGTATTGTGGTTTGGGACAATGATTTGTCGAAAATAGCCACTGAGGTGTGCAAAAATACCGAGATTGGGAAAGTGAATTTTTGGAATGCCATCACTTTGTTTCCAGATAAACCAACCCCTTATGGCATTGGAGAGATATTGAAGCGAAGCGACATTCGCAAAATTCAGTATTATTTCCGAGATGAAAAACGGGTTCCCATCACAGAACCGATGATCGTCGGCTGCGTCGTCTATAGGTTGACTGCGGACGGGGAATACCATTGGACCCCATTTATTAGGATGCTCGAAATGGCTAACCCGAAGGACGCCTCTGGTTGCTGCACAATCCCATTCGACAAGCCTTCCATTCCAGAAGGCGCGGCCATTTTGAGGGAAGTTCCCCTCGATCAAATTGGGCCAGCCACTTGACGCTCGTGCCGCTCCAGCCATCGCGAAACAAAAGAACCCTGCCAAGGTTAGGGTTAGAAGGAATAATCCTGCCAGGCGGCACCAGTCAAGTAGTGCACCATCGCCCAAATTAGGACACCATCCCAGCCCAGACTGTTTGACTCTACCGGCCAGAGATATTTCGTCGAATCCAGAGAAGCGGCACGAGCATCCAGATACCAGGTGTGCTCACGAGGGCCGCCGCGACCAGGAAGACTGGCGCATCCGCGAAGTATCGAAAGCCCACCGTAAACGCCATCGCCGGAGAGAGGCTGAGGACGGAAAGAGCCGCAATGAGGGCGATCCGCCACGCGCGCCGCTCGCCCGCTCGAATTCCGCCCGCGCAAAGCATCGCGGTCAGTCCCACACAAAGAAGCAGGATACCCACCGCGACGTGATCGAGCGCGTAGGGCGGCCAGATAAAGGCGAAGGCGCGCGAGCTCGTGTTGCTTGCCACGATGCGACCGATCTCGGCGGTCATGAAGAGATGGAGGACGGCGACGAATACCAACAGCACGCCCTGGACCACCAGCATGTGGGCAACCCGTTTGTTCCGGCGGTAGTTTGGATCGTTCGCTCCCAATCTCTACTCCCGGCCATTCGCGTCACACGCGATGCATTGCAAGGCGTGCGCAAACCTCAAATCGCCCAACGGTGCGGGTTGTGTATGCGGTCGACGCCAGCCGCTGGTCGTCCGGGATTATTTTTTCGACAAGGCGTCGCGCTGCTTGAGCAATCGCGCCAGCAACTCCTCCTGCTGCGCGATGCGCCCGGCCGCACGCTCCTCATCGGCGGCGCCGGATTGCGCGGCGGCCTGCTCGGTCAGTTCGAGGAGATTGTCGCGGACGGCCGCGATCTCGGCATCCAGTTCGGCAGGATTGGGTTTGTCGGCCATCGGTCATCCTTCGCTTTCCCGTACGGATTAGTCATCGTGCGTGCCGCAGAGATTGAACCTGTGGCCCTCCCGTGTGAAGGGCAGTCCCATACCATGTTTCGATGGCTGCTCCGCTTGCGACCCAAGCTGCAAGTCCCACCGGGGCCTCGCTGTCCTTCGTATGATGGTGCGGTTGCGCTACGATGCGAATCACACGTCACGCCAAGAGGGCAGTATGGCTACCAGGAAGTCCGGAACCAAAAAGGGTTCCTCATCGCGCAAACAATCGGGGAGCAAGGGCACCGCCTCGAAGGCGAAGAGCCATCCGTCCAGGAACAAACGCGTCGCCGGCCGGCCTGCCACTGCCAAAAAGGCGCCGGCGAAAAGGAGAGTCGCCCGGAAAAAATCGTTGGGCCAGACGGCCCTGGCGACGGCGCGGGACGCCGGGCAGCTGGTCGCCGATGCCGCGCAAACCGTCGAGCGCATTGTCGTGGGCACAGCGAAGCGGTTGGTGGGCGCATCGCGCAAGAGGGGATGAATGAGATTGGTTCAGAGGCCACTCCCGTGCGAACGCAGTTGGTGCGCTTTTGCCGTGCCTGCAATCCCAGAGAAGGAACCCCCGGCGTGGACTTTCGAAAAAGCCACCCGGGGGTTGCTGCGTCCAAGAGCGTCCGGACCGCCCTAGACAGGTCCAAGAGCGTCCGGAGGCGCCCTTAACCAATTCCATCGTCGCCGATTCCGTTGCCCGGGCAAGTTCCGGCACAAGATGTGAACAGGAAAATTATGATTTGACAGACTCCGCGGAAGGGTCGCTTTCCGGCAGGGTTTGCTGAAGGGCGCGACGCCGGGCCTGCTCGTATTGCTGCATGAGGTTTTGAAGCTCTTTTCGCCACGCGACATCCAGCTCGTCCGACGCCGTTTCGTGCGGACCGGGTAACCGAGGCAGCGTAGAGTCGTCCTGCATGTCGTGTTTGTCGTCGAAAGCGCGCATTCCACGCGGTGAAGCCCTCCTTCTGAGGGCGGTGCCACTTATGAAATAGTCGTTTCACGGCACCGTTTTATTCCCGTCCCGGACGTTTGCGTCCGATTGGCGGCTTTTGCGTTCTCTCCGGGTTGGGAAATGGGGCGCCGAGTGAGGATGCGCCATGGCTAGAGAGACGGCGTTGGAACGGCGCGACAGATTCTTCCGGAAGGCACGGGAAGCCGAACAAAAGGCAATGGGGAGCACGGACACCGAGACGAGGCGAACTTGGTCGGGCATCGCCAAAATGTGGCGGATCCTGACCGATCATGCGGACGGACTCTGGAGCCGTAGCGCCTCGAAACGAGCCGGGATAAATTGAACCCGTAGCCTGCGTGAAGGGCACGTCATTTGGTTGACAGAATCGAACAGAAGGTGGCAAGTTCGAACGTGCAACCACTGCCGATCATCGGGAAACCGGCGAACAGCGATTTCACCGCGCGGGATTGTTGTCTGGCGTTGCGATGGAAGTAACAAAGGGGAGTTCGGTCATGAAAGCTGTCAACTCGACAAGCGGACGAGTCGCGAGAATTCTTGGCGTCGTCGCGGCGGCGGGCCTCGCGGGCGCGCTCTCACCCTGCCTTGTAACGGCGGCTCACGCCGCAGCTATGCGTCACTCGGCCCAGGACGCCTGGAGCACTTCCATTTCGCGGATTCCCGTACCGCATGAGGGCTGTTTCACGGCCTCTTTTCCCAGCACCAAATGGACGCAGGTCGACTGCGGGGTCGCGCCGAACCGTCCCTATATACCGCGGAGCGGGACTGGCCGTCATACGGGTACCGTCGGCAACGGCAACGACTACGCAGCCGTCGTGACGGGCCTCATATCCTCCGGAGCCGGGACGTTTCCGACCGTTACCGGCCTCAAGTCGGAAAAGGATGGCGGCCGCGCCAACACCTACTCGCTTCAGCTCAACTCGAATTTCATGTCGTCGTCCCCCGCCTGTAACAACGTGAACTGTCTGGCCTGGGAACAATTCGTGTATTCCAGCAGTTCCGACGCGGCGTTCATGCAGTACTGGCTGATCAACTATGATGCCAAGTGCCCGTCGGGCTGGAATACCTATGGTTCGGATTGCTACAAGAACAGCAGGGCAGTTGGCGTCCCCCTTCAGGGGATCAAACAGCTCCCCTATCTGAAATTGACGGGCTCGGCCGCTGCAGGCGGCATCGATACGCTCGTCCTGACCACGAGGACGCACGCTTACAGCACAACCGGGGAGGACAGCGTCGTCTATCTGGCGACTGGCTGGAACGCATCGGAATTCAATGTCATCGGCGACGGTGGGGGATCCGAAGCCGTTTTCAATGCCGGAACGTCGCTGACGGTCGGGATCGCCCTCACCGACGGCATGACGACCGCTCCGACGTGTAAATCGCATGACGGCACCACCGGCGAGACGAACAATTTGAACCTGGGGAGCTGCACCGCATCCGGCGGATCGACACCCTCGGTTTCGTTTACGGAGTCGCTCGCAAGCCAGTGATGTCGTCAAAAGCCGGCGTTTCCCGCGTGTAGACCGGCTCCGCCGGGAGAGGGCACGGGTGTTCGCGACTTCTCCGCGCCTCTCGCGGAGTTTGTCGTCTGGCTGCTCTTCGCTGAGACCGGGGGCTCGACACCTCCGCAAGCGGCCAGGAGATATACACATCTCCTGACACGCAGAATCGAAGCGCGGTCACTTTCCCTCCCCACGTGTGGCCAGCGTTGGCACATATCTGAAGACGACACGTTTGTTCTGCGCGCCGCCGCCTGAACTCTCATTCACGGCGGCGGAAAGGATCGATTTCGGGCTTGATGCCCAACGCAGGGAATAGTGCGCTGTTAGAGCCAATTCCAATCACATTTGAATCACACAAAACCTGTCATCCCCGGCGAGCGCGGCATCGCCGCGCGAGGCAAGGGGACCCAGGTGGTTGCGCTTACACAACGGCGGTCGCGGCAGACTCGACCTCCTGGGTCCCCTTCCCGCGCCGCGCAAAAGCGCGGCTCGCCGGGGATGACAGTTCTGGTTCAATTTCAGCGAAATCTGCTCTAGCGTTCGATCGCCCGGGATTCGGGCGCCGCGCCAAAAGGCTGTTGAAAAATCGTAAGGAGAAACTTTGTCCGAGCCACCCGAAATACCGCCGCACATCGCCGAGACCGTGCACGCCATTACGCTGCTGCACGTTGAGCATCACAGAAAATCGACACTGGCCGAGAGAATTGTCGACCGGGCCACGGCTTTTGTCGGCCGGCCGAAATTTCTGCTTGTTACGATCGCGCTCGTGTTTCTATGGGGCGCTTTCAACATCGCGATCGAGGCGCGCGGCGGAACGCCGCCGGACCCGCCGCCCTTCGGATGGATGGATATGATTTGTACGACGATGGCGCTTCTGATTGCCGTGCTGATCCTCACCAGTCAGCGGCGCGCCGACAAATTCGCAAATCTTCGCGAACAGATGACGCTCGAATCGACTCTCATGACGGAGCAGAAGACCAGAAAGATCATCGAACTCATCGAAGAGCTTCGGCGCGACAGTCCGCAGGTCGTGGATCGGCTGGATCCGGAGGCCGAACAGATGGCCTCGAAATCCGACCCCCATGTGGTCCTGGAGGTTATCGAGGAAAGCCGTCAGTCGGTCACGAAAGAAGCACTCGGGACAAAGCCTTGAATTCCTGTCGGTCTCCGGGGAAGAATTGCCGGAGCTTGGACCGCGCCCCGGCGTGAAGCGCGGTCTTGTACCATGGACCCTTTGACACAAATCATTCCTCCCTCCACCGCGACGGCCGGCGCCGCACGGCGCGTCGCCGTCGTCACCGGTGCGACAGGGGGCATAGGCCGCTGGATCGCGCTCGGGCTGGCGCGGGCCGGATACGCGCTTGTCCTCATCGCTCGCGATAAGGCGCGCGCGGACGCAACACGATCCTGGATCGCGGGGCTTGTGCCGCAGACGCAGCAGGAACTGCTGATCGCCGATCTCTCGTTGCTCGCCGCGACGCGCGAGGCGGGTGCAATCATTGCTGCGCGACACCCCGAAATCGCCCTGCTGATCAACAATGCCGGAATCTTCGAGACCAGACAGACGTTCACGGCAGAGGGGGTCGAGCGCGTCGTCGCCACCAATCTGCTCAGTCCATTTGTTCTGACCCGCCAGTTGTTGCCGTCACTGCGGGCCGGCGCCCCGTCGCGGATCGTCAACATCGGCTCGTCCACGTCGGACCGCGCGCGGATCGATCCGGACGATCTCGGACTTGCGAAACATTGGACGATGGTTCGCGCCTATGGCCAATCCAAGCTTGCGCTGATGATGGTCACCTTCGCCCTGGCCGAACGGCTCGCGGGTTCCGGCGTGGTGGCCAATGTGGTGCATCCCGGCCTGGTGGCGACGGGGCTGGTGCGGAGCGGCGGGATCATCGGCCTGGCGTGGCGATGTCTGGCGCTGGCGGCTCTGAGCGAGGAGCAGGGCGCCGACACGCCGCTTCATGCGGCGCTCGCTCCCGAACTCGCCTCGGTCAGCGGCGCCTATTTCAAGAATCGCCGGATTGCGACGCCAAATCGCCTAGCGGCCGATCGGGCGCTGGTTGAGCGCGTGTGGGCGGCAACGGAACGGCTGGCCGCGCCCGTCGCCGCGCCGTCCTGAGAAATTGCCTTGCCATCGCCAGCACGCGCCCCGCACTCACATGCAAGCTCCATTCCCTGGCGCCCTGTCCGAACGGGCCGCGCACGCCGAACACATGTTGCGAGGGAGCAAACAAATTGGGCTCCTGCAGTTCGAGCGCATCGCGATCGCGGGTTGATTGGCGTTCGATCCCCACCCGTCCCATGCACCATGCGATCAGCCGGGGGGCGATACGGGTCGCCAGCGAGTATGCCGCCGCGGTGCCGCCTATTGTAATCTCCGCACGTCCCCGCGCGACGGCCTGCCAGATGCCCTGCGCGATCAACTCCGGCTGGTAAACCGGCCACGCCGGTCGCGCCGGCCAGCCCATATGGCTCGTGGCGTGGCTGAAATAGGGGGTGTTCACCGCGGGCGGAAACACCGTCGCCACCCTTATGGCGCTGCGTTCGAGCCGGAGCTCGCCCTGAAGCGCCTGGCCGAAGGCGCGCACGGCCGCCTTCGCGCCGGCATAGGAAGACATCAGCGGCAGACCGTGAAAGGCAACGGCCGAGCAAACATTGATGATGCAGCCCGCGCCGCGCGGCCGCATATGCGAAAGCGCCACCCGGGTTCCGTTGACGGTGCCGTGATAGGTCACGTCGGTGACCCGCTGAAACTCCGCCTCGGGAACGTCGTCGAAACGGCCGTACACGCCGTTGCCCGCGCAGTTGATCCAGACGTCGACCGGGCCGAGCGCCGCGACAATCACTTTCGCGGCACCGGCGAGGTCCGCGCTGCGGGTCACATCCGCCTGTGCGGAGGCGGCGCACGCGCCCGCCGCCTCGACGTCGAGGCGGGACGCCGCAAGGCCCTCGGCGCCGCGCGCAATGAGGCCGACGCGCCAGCCATGCCGGGCAAACAGGGCCGCCGTGCAGCGGCCGATGCCGGACGATCCGCCCGTGATGATGACGACGTGTATGGCCGTGCCTCCAAATCGCGTTCGCGCGCGCCCCCCGCGCAGAGGCATAAGAAAAACGGACTGCGATCTGTTGGTCAATCGTTTCAAGCCCGGAACGGGGGCCAGATACGCCTTCGCGGGGGGACGCGACCGGATGGGGCCGGCGGGATTGCGCGTCGGCGGCGCCGGCAACCTCACTGGCACAGCGTCCTCGGGCGGCCGCGTTAATGCTACGGCACGGCGTTCGAACCCGCATCCTGGGGCGCCGGGCAGCCTATATTGCTTGACTTTCTCTGATACAAACCTCTCGCACATAGCCGCGATTCCGAATGACGTCGTACGCAGACCAAAGTCCCATACGCGATTGCCAGGGAAACGCGAACTCACGACGGGAGCCGAAGCCGATGAAGGCAGATAAGACATTCGCGCGCATCGCGTGCATTGCGGGCGTGGCGCTCATGGGCGCGATGGGGAGTTCGCCGGGCCAGCCATCGCATGCGCCGGTGCCGAGCGGGATGCCACGTTACGCGCACATATTTGTGCTCATCGAGGAGAACCACACCACCAGCGAAATCGTGCCGAACGCGGACGCGCCCAACCTCACGCGCTTCGCGCAGAGTTACGGCTTTGCCGTGCATTTCTACGCCGAACGGCATCCGAGCGAACCGAACTATGTCGCGATCCTCGGCGGCGACACGTTCGGCATAGGCGACGACGACGCATTCTGGTGCAAACCCCTGATGAAAGACCCCGCCTGCGCGTCTGCCGCCACGGCGGGCTATGTCGACCACACGGTGGCGGCGCCAGGTCTCGCGGGCCAGCTCGCGGCGCACCGGCTGACCTGGAAGGGGTATTTCGAAGACATACCTGCGCCCGGTTCGCGCGCGTTCCGCTGGCCGGCACCGGGCCAGCCGGTGGCGGGCAAGCCGTTCGGGCTTTATGCGGCCAAGCACAACGGCTTCATGAATTTCAAGGACGTGCAGGACGATCCCGCGCTGGCGCAGAAGATCGCAGGCTTCGACGCGCTGGCGCGCGACCTCGCGTCGGGCGACGTGCCCAACTATGCGCAGATCGTACCCAACCAGTGCGACGACATGCACGGGCTTTCGGGTCCCGATGTGCCGCCGGATTGTACGACCGCTGCGCCTTCGAAGCTGGTGGCGCGCGGCGACGCCGTCGCGGGGCGGCTGGTCGCCGAGATCATGGCGTCGCCGGTGTGGGCACGGCCGGAGAACAGCGCCATCGTCATCACCTTCGATGAGAACGACATGGAGCACCCGGGCTCCCAGCCCGCGGGATGCTGCGGCTCCGCGCCCGGGAATGCGAACAATCCGGGCGGCGGCTGGATTCCCACCATCGTCATCACCAATCACGGCCCGCGCAACCTCGCCGATTTCACGCCCTACAATCACTATTCGCTGTTGCGCACGACGGAAGATGCATTCGGGATCGGCGAACATCTGGGCCATGCCGCCGACGACGCAAGCGGCGTCCAGGACATGACGGGACTTTTCGCGGTAAGCCCCGCGAAGTGAGATTGCCAGAGCTCTCACCGCGAGTCGTTACACCACGGAGACATGGAGACACGGAGATAAGAAAATTTACGCGGAGCCGCACAGTGGAAACCGCGCGAATCCGCGTGGCAATGCGCGATGGATCCAGACCGGACATGGTATTGTCGGGCGATGTGCGGCAAGTTCACAGCGATGGCTTCGTGGCGGCAGGTGCATGATTTCTCCCAGGCACTGACCGCCGCGCCCGGCGACACTGCGCCGGACGATGTCGTGACCTGGCGCCCCATGAGCAACCTGCCAGCGATCGTTTTCGATCGCGAAACGGGGAGGCGACGCATCGCGCCGATGCGATGGGGATTTCCGCAACGCAAGAATCCGAAAATCCCGCAGCCCATCCATGCGCGGGCCGAGTCCATCAACGAGACGGCTGCATTCCGCAATGCCTTCCTGGATGGCCAGCGCGGCATTGTGGTGATGCGCACGTTTAACGAGGGCAGGGAGATCCGCCCCGGCAAGACCGAGCAGTGGACCATAGATCCCGGGGACGGTGTGCCGCGCGGTTTTGCCTTCCTGTGGCGACGGTTTGAACCGGAAGGGTACCCCGCGCCGCTTCTTGCCTGCGTGATGGTGACGGTGCCTGCCAGCGCGCTGATCGCGCCGATAACCGACCGTATGCCCGCCATTCTGGGGGACGCCGACTGGCCTGTCTGGTTGGGCGAAACCGCCGCGCCGCCGGCCGCAACGAAGGCGGTACTGAAAACGATGGAAGGCGTGCGCTGGCAGATGCAACGCGAGCAAAAGAAGGAATATCCGGCCCGAAAACCCGTTCCGCCAACGGGGTTATTTTAAAGCCTATTCTGATCACATTGCATCACACAAAGCTTGTCATCCTCGGCGAGCGCGGCAACGCCACGCGAGGGAAGAGGACCCAGGTGGTCGCGCTTGCACGACAGCGGTCGCGGCAGACTCAACCTCCTAGGTCCCCTTCCCTCGCCTTCGCGGGGGCAGGCTCTCGCCGCGCAAGAGCGCGGCTCGCCGGGGATGACAGTTCTGATTCAATTTCAGCGGAATCTGTTCTAAATTCTCAAAGCCGCGCGCTTATGAGCGCAGCATTTGCCACCCGGATTCCCGTTGGCGGAAACGATCCGGCGAATCGGTTGTTGCGTCGCTGTTACTTCGCGATCTCGAACACCGTGCCCACGTTCCTCGTGCCGCCCGCGTCGGTGGTGCCGTAAAGATTGCCTGCCGAGTCCAGAAGCAACGCGCCCAGCGGTCCCGAACCGTCACCGGCATGACGGCCCGCGAAACTGTAGAGCACGGTTTCGGCGCCGTGGGAATTCAGCTCGAATACCACGCCGCAGCCGGAAGGGCAGCCCTTGCTGCCGCCATGCGCGGCGGCGCCGTAGAAATTGCCGCCGGGATCCATCGTCAAAGGCGCCACCAGTTCGCTTCCTTCCTTGCCGTGGAAGCCATGCAGGATCTTTTCCGTGCCATCCGGCGCGAGTTTGAACGCTATTCCGTCGTTCCATTTTCCGCCGGCCGAGGTGGTGCCGTAAATATTGCCGGCACTGTCCAGGATGACGCCCGACCAGGGATTGGCGCCGTCGCCCGTGCCTCCGGCAAAGGCATGAAGCACGCTTTCGGTGCCGGCGGGCGTGATCTTGAAGACGGTGCCGCAGCCATACCCGCCGCCGCAGCCGGAATTTCCGCCGAGATAGGTCGTACCGTAGAGATTGCCGCTCGCGTCGAAGGTGACGCCGCTCGCGTAAGGGTAGCTGCCGTCGCTCCCGCCGGCAAAGCTGTAAATCACACTTTCGCTTCCGTTCGGCGCCAGCTTGAACACCGCACCATTTCCGGTGGCGCCGCCGCTGCTCGTCGTCCCGTAAAGATTGCCGGAACCGTCCATCGTGAGACCGCCCTGGGGATCCTGGCCGTCGCTGCCGCCGGCGAAGCTGTAGAGCACGGATTCCGTTCCTCCGGCGGTGTACTCGAATACTGTCCCGAGGTCATATGCACCGCCGCTGTCGGTCGTACCGTAGAGATTGCCGGCGCCGTCGATGATCACACCGGCCTCGGGACCAAATCCGTTGCTGCCGTCAAAGCGGACGAGCACGGACTCCGATCCGCCCGGGGTCACCTTGAAGAGGATGCCGCCGTCGATGTGGCGATTGCCCACGAATGTAGTTCCGTAAAGATTTCCGCTGCTGTCCTGCGCGAGTGATGAGTCGAACGGATTGGCACCGTTTTTCTTGCCGGGAAAACTGTAGAGCAGCTGGTAGGTCTGCGCCTGCGCGCCGCCGAGAGGCGCGGCCGCGATGAACAAAAGCCCCGCTGCGGCAGAAGCCGGCCCGAGCAGGGTGCGAGTGCGCATCATTGTTTGTCCCCCCACGAATAATCGATCGGAAGCGGCGTCCGCCGCGCTGGTTTCAGTATCGACGATTGCGTTTCACGGTCAAGTAGAGTTGGAGCGCCACGCCGGTGGTAGAAGGCGACGACCCGCCCGGCCGGGCGCGACAGGTTGGTAAACGGTGAAGCCGATACGGAGATCGAAGGGGCTTTCGAGGCTTTCCGGGTGTTGTAGGATATGGGCTGTGAACGGCATCTGTTGCCGCCATCACCGGCCTCGACGATTGGGAACGCCATGAGCCGCGCCTTTGTGAAGGAACAGGACAACGTTGCGCTGGAAGCGCCGCCGGAATTCGAACCGGGCGACGGGCCCCATCCGGTGACGCGACGCGGCGCCGGACAGATCGCGGCAAAGGTCGCATCGATCGAACAGGATCTGGCAGCCGCGACCGACGAAGCCGCGCGCAACAGGCTTGCGCGCGACCTGCGCTATTGGCTCGCAAGAAGGAATTCCGCGCAGATCGTCGACGCGAAGAACGGCGATAGTGTCGAGTTCGGCACCCGCGTGACCCTGGAACGGGACGGCCGTCGCCAGACCATCGACATCGTCGGCCAGGACGAAGCAAGCCCCGGCGAAGGGCGCATCAACTGGCAGGCACCCCTGGCCGCAGCCCTGCTTGGCGCGCGCGCCGGCGAAACCGTGTTCCTCGAGAATCGCCAGCCGCCGTCAAGAATGACTGTCGTGTCGATTGAAGTGTTGTGAGCAAAGTACCCACGCCCGCCGGAAGCAATCTATTCCCCGAGCGTGTAGACGGTGCCGCAGCCCCCGGTGCAATTCCCGCTCCCGCCGGCATAGGTCGTGCCGTAGAGATGACCTTTCGGGTCCGCGATCACACTGGCGTTGGGAGAGGCGCCATCGCGTCCGGATTTGAAAGAATAAAGCAATGTTTCGGCGCCATGCCGCGACAATCCGAAGAGTGCCCCAAAACCATGCGCGCCGCCGCCTGCGGTCGTGCTGACGAAGTCGCCTTTCCGGTTTACGATGACGTTGGAGTCGGGGTAGTCGCCGTCGCTGCACTGCGACAGCGAGCAGAAGGAGTAGAGCACGGTTTCCGTCCCATCCGGCGCAAGTTTGTAGACGGCGCCGCAGCCCTTCCCGCTTCCGCAGCCCGTACCGCTGCCGCCGAATTCCGTGGTGCCGTAGAGGTTGGCCTTCCTGTCCATGAACAGGCTGGTAAAAATGGGATCGGCGCCGTCGCTGCAGCCGGCCCGCGCGCAGAAGGAATAAAGCACCCTTTCGGTGCCGTCCGGGGCAAGCTTGAAAACGGTGCCGCAGCCGAAGCCCTGGCAGGCCGTACCGCCGGCCAGAGTCGTCGTGCCATAAAGGTTGCCCGATGTGTCTGCGACCAAGTTTCCACTTGGGTCAGAACCATCGGTGGAGCCGCCCCGGAAGGCATAAAGCACCGTCTCGGTGCCATCCGGAGCAAGTTTGAAGATCGTGCCGCAGCCCGGCGGATAGCCCGAGTAACTGCACTTTCCGCTGCCGCCAACTTCCGTCGTGCCGTAAAGATTTCCCTTGTCGTCCAAAATGACGCTTTCGTCGGGAGAAGCGCCATCGCTGCCGCCCCTGAAGGCATGGAGCACCGTCTCGGTGCCATCCGGAGCAAGTTTGAAAACGGTACCGCAGCCCTCACCGCCGAAGCAGCTTCCGGTGCCGCCCTCGAACGTCTCGTCGTAGAGATTGCCGGCCTTGTCCACGACCGGGGGCCCGCCGGGATACGCCCCGTCGCCGGAGCCGATGCCCCGAAAGGAATAGAGCGTTGTTTCCTTGCCGTCCGGTGTGAGCCTGAACAAGGTGCCGAAGCCAAGGGCGCCGCCATAGAGAGCGGAGCCGTACAGGTCGCCCTTATTCAAGAGCAGGTTATATTGGGGATGGCTGCCGTCGCTGCCTCCATGAAAGGCGTAGAGCTGTTTGTAGCCTTTGGCCTGCGGGCTTGCAGACAGCGCGATCATCGCCAGCGCCAGGCCGCAGCCTAGTAAGCATCTGGCCGATACGCCTATCATTCGCAGCATCCGCCCCTCCCACGTGCGCAGGAATCCACGCCAGCCTGGAACAACCGACCGAATGCAATGTATGTCAAGAAAAGGGATTGCCTTCGACGCGGCGCTTGTGCGCTCCTGTTCGTTGCGGCAAATGGCGATGTGTTCGGAACCATTCCATTTGGTGGAAACATTGAGGATTGTCCGGGAGCGGCTGGCTGCGGGATCGTGTTCAAGGTGACTCCCTGGTCTCGTGGCAAACCACCGGCGCCTCCCCACTCGCCAAAGGGGGCGATGGCATAGATGACTCTTCGTGCGGTGTGCATGGAGGAGGCGGTTTCCTCCCCCAATAATATGTATGCTGTCGGCGAACCTCCTTATTTTTTAACGCTAAAAACGACGCCATTGTCGTTGGTGCCCCCTGTTGTGGCCGTCCCGTCGAGAACGCCGTTCTTCCCCGCCAGCAATGGGGCGTCGGGCAAACCGCCATCGCTTCCGCCCTGAAAGGCATAGAGCACGGTCTCTTTCCCATCGGGAGCAAGTTTGAATACGAGGCCGCAGCCCGTGTTGTGCGCGCAACCCGTACCACCGCCGAAGTAAGTCGTGCCGTAGATATTCCCTTGCTTGTCCGCGATCACGCCGGCGTAAGGCGACCAGCCGTCGCTACCACCCTGAAAGGCGTAGAGAATGGTCTCTGTTCCGTCAGGCGCAACCTTGAATACCGTGCCGCAGCCAAGGGTGCCCTCCGGGCAATTGGCTCCCCCGGCGCCTCCATAAGACGTTGTCCCATAGACATTGCCCCCTATGTCCATCGTCAGCCCGGCCACGGGTTCGCTCCCGTCGCTGCCGCCCTGAAAGGCGTAGAGAACGGTCTCTGTTCCGTCAGGGCCGATCTTGAACACCGTGCCGCATCCGGTGGCGCAATTGACGCCCCCGCCGCCGGAAGTGGTTCCGTAAAGATTGCCATTCCCGTCGCTGATCACGCCGGCCGTGGGTTCGATTCCGTCGTTGCCGCCACGAAAGGCATGGAGTCCGGTCTTTGTTCCGCCCGGTTTGATCTCGAACACCGTTCCGCAGCCATCGTAATTACATTCGGAAACGTCCATGTGGCCGCCGAATTCGGTCGTTCCGTAAAGGTTGCCTTTGTTGTCCGCGGTCAGGTCGCCTGCCGGATAATAGCCGTCTTTGCCGCCCTTGAAGACGTGAAGCACAGTCTCGGTTCCGTCTGGCGCAAGTTTGAAAACCGTACCCGAAGCGGATGCGCCGCCCTGGCTCGTCGCTCCGTAGTAATTGCCGGATTCATCAGCGACCAGTCCGCCCTGGGGAAGAGCGCCGTCGCGGTCGCCCTTGAAGGCATAGAGCACGGTTTCGCTGCCGGTCGGCGCCAGCTCGAATACCGTGCCGCACCTGCCGGGGCCGCACGCTCCCCCTCCGCCGAAGTAGGTCGTGCCGAAAAGATTGCCCGCTGTGTCCGCGACAAGGCCGGCCGCTGGAAGAGAGCCGTCTGCCCCGCCTCGAAAGGTGTAGAGCACGGTTTCGGTACCTTGAGCCGCCGTGCCGGTGAACGCCACCTCCAACAACAGAAAGGCAGCCGAACAGATCGATGTCGGTTGTCGAACCCATACCATTGCGTCGCTCCTCTTCAGCCGTTCAACAGCTTAGCACATTGGCGCACCGGACAGGACAAAAAATGAGAACCGGATGTTAGTGGTCACACGCGCGCCACCGACCCAGAAGGATCATCCGCCTGGAATCCGGCGGCAGCGCCGAAATGAAGGATATCGCCGCGACAGTGGTGCCGGCGGGCACGCTCGCCTACAATGAGCGACGCGCCTTGAACCATTGCGCTGCCTGTTCGGCGAGGAGGTATCGATGTTCCGCATCAATTCCGGCAAGTGCATCCTGAGCTGCGGCCTGGCACTGGCGATTTTCGGCCTGCTCGGCAGCGCACGCGCGTCGAGCTTCAGGGCTGTGTACGTCTTCGGCGCCGAAAGCGATGGTGCAGTTCCCTATGCCGGGCTCTTCTCAGACAAGATTGGCAACCTTTACGGTGCGACTTCCGCGGGCGGCGCGAATGGCGACGGCGCCATCTTCAAGCTCGCGCGAGACGGTGCCGAGGCAGTCCTCTATTCTTTTTGCAGCCAAACGAACTGTACCGATGGCGCTGTCCCCTATGCCGCGGTGACTTTGGACGGCGCAGGCAATCTATACGGCACGACGGTTGAGGGCGGCGGGAGCAGCAATTGCACTGGCGGCTGCGGCACCGTGTTCAAGCTCGCCCCAAATGGAACTGAGACCGTGCTCTATGCCTTCACGAACAGTAACGGCGACGGTGACGCTCCATACGGCGGCGTTATTGCAGACAGCGCGGGTAATCTGTACGGCACGACCATTTACGGCGGCGGGACGGGCTGCGACGGCCTCGGCTGCGGCACTGTGTTCAAGATCGCAGCGGATGGGAGTGAAAGCGTGCTCCATTCCTTCACGGGTTACCCCGATGATGGCTACTGGCCCCACAGCAGTCTGATCGCCGACAAGGCCGCCAATCTTTACGGCACCACGCTTTATGGCGGCGACGGCGTCCACTGCAAAGACTATGGCTGTGGCACGGTGTTCGGACTGGCGCCGAACGGACGCGAAACCGTTCTTCATGACTTCAAGGGCGGAGCTGATGGCGCCGCGCCTTACGACAGCCTGATCATGGACGCAAAGGGCAATCTATACGGTACAACTTCTATTGGGGGCGACACGAGCTGCGGCAACGCTACCGGCTGTGGCACCGTGTTCAAGCTCGCGCCAGACGGGCACAGCGCGGTGCTCCATGCATTCCAGGGCGAGAGCGACGGCATTTTTCCCGCGGCTAGCCTCGTCGCGGACAAGGCCGGCAATCTATATGGAACAACCGTCTACGGCGGAGGCAATGGCTGCGGTCACGATCAGGGTTGTGGCACGGTCTTCAGGCTCGCGACGAATGGTACCGAGTCCGTGCCCCATGTTTTCGCGGAGAAATCGGAAGGTCGCTACCCATTCGGCGGCCTGGTCGCCGATAGGACAGGCAATCTGTATGGGACGACCTGGGGCGGCGGAACGGACTGTATCGACCATGACCACTTTGGATGCGGCACCGTCTTCAAGATAACCAAGTAAGAATTATTGGCGCACCGGACAGGACAAAAACAAGAACTGGGTGCCGGTCCCGATCCGTCCAGGATCGCGGATTGCCGCTTCATCCGGGACGGTCGGACTCAGGGAGTGATTGAGAACACCGTGCCTTCGCCATGGGCGCCGCCTCCGTACGTCGTACCGTAGAGCGTGCCTTTGACATTGATCAGACCGGCCTCGGGATAGTAGCCGTCCGTGCCGTCGTAGTCGAAGGAATGCAGCACCGTCTCCGCGCCAGTCTGGGGATCGAGTGAGAAGGCCGTGCCGAAACCGCCGTATTTGGCGCCGTGTGCGCCGCCGGCCTTTGTCGTGCCGTACAGCTTGCCCTCGACATTGGTCAGACTGCCAAGGGGGCCGTCGCCGTCCGTGCAGTTTTTCCGGCTGCAAAACGAATAGACCGTCGTCTCCGCGCCGGTCGCCGGATTGATCGAGAACACCGTGCCGTCACCATAGGCGCCGCCTCCGACCGTCGAGCCGTACAACGCGCCCTTGACATTGATGAGCCGGCCGCCAAAGGGACCGTTCCCGTCTGCGCCGCTACCAAAGGAATGCAGCACCGTCTCCACGCCGGTCGCCGGATCAAGTGCAAACACCGTGCCCCCGTTATAGGCACCGCCGGATTCCGTTGTACCATACAGCGCGCCCTTGATGTTGATCAGACCGGCGTGGGGATAGGCGCCATTGGGGCAGGTATTCTGGATGCAAAAGGAATAGAGTACGGTCTCCGCGCCGGTCGCGAGGTCAAGAGCGAACGCCGTGCCGCATGTGAATTGACCGTAACAGATGCCTGCGCCGCCTTCAGCTGTCGTGCCGTACAGCGCGCCTTCGACATCGATCACACTGTCGTCGGGATAGGTGCCATCCGTGCCGCTGCCAAAGGAATGCAGCACCGTCTCCGCGCCGGTTGCCGGATCGAGGGAGAACACGGTGCCGCAGGTGCAATCCGAATATACGCCTCCGTACACCGTTGTGCCGTACAGCGTGCCCCCAACATTGATCAGACTGGCATAGGGACCCTCGCCGTCCGTGCAGTGTTTTTGGCTGCAAAAGGAATAGAGCGCCGTCTCTGCACCGCTTGTCGGGTCAAACGAGAACACCGTGCCGTAGCCGTAAGCGCCGCCTCTGACCGTCGAGCCGTACAACGTGCCCTTGACATTGATCAGACCGGCATCCGGAAAGTCGCCGTCCATGCACTGATGCTGCTTGTACTGGCTGCAAAAGGAATAGACCACCGTCTCCGTGGCGCCATTTGCACCTCGCAACAATAGAACGGAAAGAAGTAAAGCTGCGAACGACGCAGATAGCGCCTTCATGGCAATTCCGCCGACCACGTATCCGGGCTGAGACTATCACGATCCAACTCCTGTGCCATCAATCCGCAAAGAGCGTCTTTCGCGCCGGAATTCTAGGGCTTGTCCCGAGGCATGATGGAGTTCTTGGCACAGAACAATCGGTGTCAGACTCCCAAAACTTTCGTTTAAAGGCCCGCACAGGGATGGCTGTACGCCGACGGGCGTTCCGCCCCGATTGGCGACGCCGGAGCCCGTGGGAAGTTCATGCGAGATGTCGGATGTCCATAGCATCGATGCCCGAGAGTCGCGCATGGCATGTCAGCTCATCGCTGCATTTTGAGCTATCTGTGGACGCTGAAAACGATGCCGTCATCGGTAGACGAGCCGCCCGACGTGGCAGTGCCGCAGAGAAGCCCATTATGTCCCTTGAGGAGAGTGGAGGTCGGAAGGCCGCCGTTCATGCACCTGTTGAATTTCGTGAACTTCTTGAATGCATAAACCACGGTTTCCGTCCCATCCGGCGCAAGCTGAAACACTGTGCCACAACCCGAGCCATGCAGGCCGGAGTCGCCACCGTAATACGTCGTGCCGTAGAAATTGCCGGCCTTGTCTGCAATCAATCCGGCCAGAGGACCGCAGCCGTCATTTCCTCCCTGGAAGGCGTAAAGCACGCTCTCCGTGCCATCCGGCGCAATTTTGAAGACGGTGCCGCCACCTGTAAAGCCCGCACAGCTGCCTCCGCCACCCGCTGCTGTGGTTCCGTAGAGATTTCCCGCGGCATCCGCAATTAAAGCGTCGTCTGGATTGGCTCCGTCACTTCCATCCTGGAAGGCATGAAGCACGGTTTCGTTGCCATCCGGTGCAACCTTGAAGACGGTGCCGCAACCGAAGTCGCAGTCCCCTCCACCGCCGCTTGTCGTTGTTCCATAGAGGTTCCCCGAAGCGTCGGCAATCAAGTCACTTTCCGGTGCCCAACCATCGCTTCCGGCCCTGAAGGCATAGAGCACCGTTTCGGTGCCGTCCGGCGCCAGCTTGAAAACAGTGCCGCAGCCGAGACTACAATACTGGCTGCCGCCACCTTGCTGTGTCGTTCCAAATAGATTTCCCGCGCCATCCGCGATTAAGGCGCCACTTGGATAGGCTCCGTCGCTTCCACGCTGGAAGGCATGGAGCACAGTGAAAGTTCCATCCGGCGCCAGCTTGAAGACGGTGCCGACTACCCCGGCACCGTCGATGAATGTCGTGCCAAAGAGATTGCCGGCTCTGTCGGCGAGTAACGCTCCATTCGGAAGAGCTCCATCGCTGAAACTGAAGGCATGCAGCACAGTCTCAGTCCCATCAGGAGCAAGTTTGAACACGGTGCCACAGCCTTGCAGACCATAGCAGCCGGTCTGTCCTCCATATACGGTCGTTCCGTACATGTTTCCTGCCCCGTCCGCTATCAGCGCGCTCCAAGGCAACACACCATCACTGCCGCCCTGAAACCTGTAGCGCACCTTGGAACTCGCAGCGTCGGCACTGCCAAATGGGGCGAGCACCATTAGCGCCAAGATACAGGTCAGGATGTTTTTTCTTGCGGAGCCAAAAACGTTGGACATGTCATCCCCTTCTGCCGATTGGCTCTGCAATCGCGGCAATATATTCGCTCGATCCATTCCGAGCTTTCGCGCGTATCACTGTGTAGACGGTCACCTCACTATCGGCAAACACGTTGACGAAGACGGGCCAATCCGGGCCAGCTTATTGCTTCCGGCCCACCAGCCAGTTTGCCAGTGCCTCTGTCGAACCAAGCGGTTGGATTCCGAAAATCCGGTTCCCCGGAACGAGGTAGCGGGCGGTCGAGTTAATGGCAGAGGAAGAGGCCCCTCGATGACAAAAATCCGCGAGATGCGCATCCATGGTTTCGGCGACACGGCCGCGCTTCAGGCGGACGAGGTCGAGCCATCGCTTCCCGATGCCTCCCAGGTTCTGGTCGCGGTCAAAGCCGCGAGCGTCAATCCTGTTGATTTCAAGATTCGAAGCGGCAAGTACCCGGCGGTGAAGGAAGACCGGTTGCCCTACACGCTCGGCCGCGACGTCTCGGGAATCGTCGAGGCATGCGGTGCCGAGGCGACTGCCTTCAGGCCCGGCGACGAGGTCTTCGGCATGGTCGGCATCGGCGGCGGCGGATACGCCGCGAAAGTGGTGCTCGACCAGGAAGCCATTACGCGAAAACCCCGCGAGATCGATCATCCGCACGCAGCGGCAATTCCGCTGGCGGGGCAAACCGCATGGCAGGGACTGTTCCGGCACGGCCAGTTGAAGGCCGGACAGTCGGTTCTGATCCATGGCGGCACCGGGGGCGTCGGACATTTCGCCATCCAGTTCGCAAAGGCGAGAGGCGCCCGGGTTGTCACCACGGTCTCCACTGCCAATGTCGCGTTCGCGAAATCGCTGGGCGCCGATGTGGTGATCGATTACACAACGCAACGCTTCGAAGACCATGCGACCGATCTCGATATGGTGTTCGACCTGATCGACGGTGAAACAAGAGAGCGTTCCTGGAAGCTTCTGAAGCGGGGCGGCACACTGGTCTCGACGCTGAGCGAGCCTTCGCAGGAGAAGGCAAAGGCGCTCGGCATCCGCGCCCTGCGCTACACGGTGGAAGCCGACGGGAGCGAGCTCGGCGAGATCGCCGCTCTTGTCGTCGCGGGAAAGGTCACGCCCCACATCCAGGCCACATTTCCGCTTGCGGCGGCAGCCGAGGCGCTACGTGTCGTCGAAGAGGGGCATTCCGTCGGCAAGATCGTTCTCGTCGTCGATTGAACCCACCCGCCTCAGCGCGTGCGCAAGAGGCCCCGCGCTGTTTGCCCGTTGTCCCGGACCCATCTGATCACGGCACTCACTGGCCCAATTCCGATCGCCAAGCTAAAGTTGCAACTGGAGCACGCAGTGGGAATCGGTCAATGGCCGTCAACTCCGGGGACGCGGTGCAATCGTTCTATGAGCGAATGCCCTATCCGCCGCCGCTTTCGAATCTGGATCGGCAACGCGAGTTGTACGCGAATCCGCAACGGCGGCTCGCCGTGTTTCACTTGAGATCTCCGGCGGGAGATCCCGGTGTCCGGCAGGAAATTCTGGTCGCGGGCTGCGGCACGTTCCAGGCCGCGGTCGCTGCGGTGCGAGAACCCAACTCCCATGTCACCGGGATCGACTTCAGCGAGACGAGCCTGCGTCACACGGAAAAGCTTCAGCAGGCATACGCGCTGAAGAATCTCGAGCTCCACCAGCTTTCCATCCCCGATGTGGGCAAACTGGGCCGGACGTTCGATCAAATCCTCTGCACGGGCGTGTTGCATCACCTTCCGGATCCCGACCTCGGGCTGAAATCGCTGCGCGACGTTCTCGATCGCAACGGAACCATGCAGGTCATGGTCTATGCCGCACTCGGGCGAAGCGGAGTTTACATGATTCAGGAGTATTGCCGCCTGGCGGGCGTCACGCCTTCGCCAAAGGAATTGGAGGATCTCGGAAAAGCACTGAACTACCTGCCCGGAGATCATCCGCTGGTGCCGCTGCTGCATAGTACCAAGGACTTCAAGCATCCCGACGCGCTCGCCGATCTGCTGCTCCATCCCCAGGACCGCGCCTACACGGTGCCGCAGCTACACGAGTGGCTCGATCGTTGCGGGATGTCGTTCGGACGATGGTTCGAACAGGCGCCTTATCTGCCTCAATGCGGCGCCCTTGCAAATACGCCTCATGCGGCGCGATTGGCGGCGCTGCCCGAATTCGTGCAGCACGCCGCCGTCGAACTGTTCCGGGGTTCGATGATTCAACATCATTTCGTCGCCTATCGCGACGATTGCCTATGCCCTCGCCAACCGGTCGTTTTTTCGGGAGACGATTGGCGGGACTACATTCCCATCCGGCTGCCATGGACCGCAATCGTTCGCGACCGGCTTCCCGCAGGCAGCGCGGCCGTCTTGCGAAATCCGGGGCACAAATATGCCGACCTCGGGTTGCCCGTCAATTCAGCCGAGCTCGCGCTGTTCGAACAGATCGACGGCACGCGAACGCTCGACGAAATCGTGGCGGGAGGCGGGACCGTCGCGCAGGATTCTCCGCAATTCTTCCGGCAGCTCTGGCTCTACGATCAGATCGTGTTCGATACCTCACGCGTCCAAAAATAGTCGTTAGCCGGGAAACACCGTCTCTTTGTGCCGGCGCAAAGCAAATCGATCAGGATGGTATTAGAACCGTCATCCCCGGCGAGCCGCACTTTTGCGCGGCGAGGGAAGGGGACCCAGGTAGTGTGGTCATCACGAACATCGTCATGATGGCACGACCTAGGTCCCCTTCCCTCGCGCGGCGATGCCGCGCTCGCCGGGGATGACAAATTTTGAGTGATTCAACGTGATCGGAATCCGCTCCTGGCTAACCGCGTATTGCATTCGCGTTTCCGGTCGAAGTGGAGAATGCGTCAACCGGAAAGCAATTGGCAGTGCCCAATGGCGCAAGAACCTCTGAGTGTGCGCGCGACGATCAAAACAAACGGAGGTGGGTCAGCTTTCTCCCAGCAAGATCTGGATACCCTGGGCGTACGTCTAGAGATAACCCTTCTGGTGCAAGCCGTATAATATTCGCTGCACGTCGGCGGGTTTGATTTGCATGATTTCTGCGATGCGATCCTCTGACACGGCCCGTACCTGGCCGTCATCATTTGCGCCGTCGGCCAGCAATATCAGCGCCAATCGTTCGTCTGTCGAAAAGCCGGCATCCGAGCGAAGCGCCCTTGCGACATACTTATCGGACATTTTGGACCTCCTCGCACCGGCCACCCCGCGAGACGCTACCATGCCGGGCGCCGGCAATGCCCAGGGTTGGATAAAGGAGCGCCGGGGCGCGGATATTCACGCTTCTTGCCACGCTCCTTTTGTCATGCCCCGTCAGGAGCGGGCCAGCCAATGGAAACCGGCGAGGCCCGTCGGTCATTCACACATTGGGTTTCGACGTACTTTCGAGATCTGTCACTCCCGTCTGGGTGGCTCGCTCCCGACGGGCCATGACAGGGGAGGGGAACAAAATCAATCGGGGCGCGATGCTTAATCCCTGAAGTTTCAACCTTGGAGCGCATCTTTAGCGTTTCAGCTCGAACACGGTGCCACAGCCTTGACCACCGCAGCCATCGCCGCCTCCAGCCATCGTTGTCCCATACAGATGGTCCTTTTTGTCGGCGATGACACCCGCCCTGGGAGTGGCGCCGTCACTGCCGCCCCTGAAGGCATAGAGCAATGTTTCGTGGCCCCCTGATGAAATCTCGAAAACGGTGCCGCAGCCCAAACCCCCGCAGCCGGTCCCGCCTCCGGCATACGTCACGCCATAAAAATTTCCTTCCGGGTCCACAATCAGGTTGCCAGCGGGATTGCCCCCATCGCCGCCGCCCTGAAAGGCGTAAAGCACCGTTTTTGTGCCCTCTGGCGTAAGCTTGAACAGGGTGCCGCAGCCCCAACCGTTGAGGCAGCTCCCTACGCCTCCATAGGAGGCTGTTCCGTAGAGATTGCCCGATGTGTCCGCGATCAGATTGGAATCTGAATTTCCTCCGTCGCTTCCGCCCTGGAAAACGTATAGCAACGTCTCGGTGCCATTCGGCGTCAGTTTGAAGACCGTGCCGCAGCCGCCTGAGCTCCAGCCTCCGCAATTGTTGTTTCCTCCTCCGCCACCGAAAGCCGTGGTTCCATAGAGATTGCCCTGCTTGTCTTCCAGAAGACTGGCCCGGGGGTACGCACCGTCGGTCCCACCCCGGAAGCCATAGAGCACGGTCTCCGTCCCATCCGGTGCAAGTTCGAAAACACTTCCGCCGTCGAGCTCGCCGCCGCCGGACGGCGTCGTCCCATAAAAATTGCCATTGCCGTCCGCGATGAGTCCGGCCACCGGGAATGAGCCGTCGCTGCCGTTTTCGAAGGCGTGTATCACAGCCTCCCTCCCATCGGGTGCGAGCCTGAAAACCGTGCCCCGTTCCGTGCCGTCGTGCCTGCCGCCAGTGAGAGTCGTTCCGAACAAATTGCCCTGCGAATCCGCAATCAATCCGGCGTAAGGCTCCCTCCCGCGGCGCGTGTCGAAGGAAACAAGGACGGTTTCGCTGCTCCCGGGTGTGAGTTTGAAGAGAGTGCCCTGTCCGCGAACGCCGCCAAGCGTGGTGGTTCCGACCAGCCTGCCCCTTCGGTCCAGAATCACTCCACCGTAAGGTTCGCTGCCGTCGATGCCGCCGGTGAAGGAATAGAGCACGCTTTCCGATGCCGCCCTCGCGTCGCCGAGCGACAAAGCCGAGCCGAAAACAGTTCCCGCCAGAAGGGAAATCCGAACACAAACAGCAATTGTCGAATTCATTGCCGTCCTCGCGAATGACACGGGAGACTATATCAGCCTTTACTCCGGAAGCGAAGCAGCTGGCGATTTTCTCGGCGGGGAACCCTAACCCGGCGATACGCTCGTGTATCCTCCCCGAGTTATAGCCAAGGGGCTGTCTCCCTTCAGAAATCTCCGCTCGCGTGTGGTGTGCGTCGCGCCGCTCCCGCGAGTGTGCTAACATGCTGCGGAAACGCCTGTCGGCGCATCCCGGAGGGGTACCACAATGGTTAAACAAAGGACGGCGAGCATCGCTACGGGGGTTGCGATAGTGGCATTGGCTGGAGCTGGAGCGGCCCGGGCTACCGTCACGATATCGACTGCCGCAACACAGAGCATGAGCTGCTCGAATGGTGTGTGCTCACCGACGGCTACGGATGCCGTGCTCAACGTCAATGATTTGGAAAATCTCCTCGCCGCGGGCAATGTCGAAGTTACCACGACCGGAACGGGAGTGGAGGCGAACGACATAGCAGTCTCAACTGCCCTTTCCTGGAGCGCAAACTCGCTTGCGCTCGCCGCGTATCGGTTCATGACGATTGGTGCCACGATCGCTGACAATGGTGCTGGAGGTATTGGCCTGAAGGCCACGGACCCAGGCCACATCAACTACGTCGGAGGCAATATCACGTTTGCGGAACTCTCCAGCAGCCTGACGATCGATGGGCAATCGTACTTGCTCGCCAACAGCATCCAATCTCTCGCTGCAGATATCGCCTCGGCGCCAGCCGGCAGATTCGCGCTGGCGAACGGCTACGACGCGAGCGGCGACGGAACCTATACGAGCAATCCAATTCCCAAGATATTCGGGGGCGTATTTGACGGGCTGGGAAATGCGATTTCGAATCTTTCGATCAACGACCCCAGCGATTCTGTAAAAGAGGGTTTGTTTTACGAACTGGCGAGAGAAGGGCGGATCAGCAATGTCGCCTTGACAAACGCCAACGTTTCGGCAGTTGGTGGCAGTCTCACGAGCGCCGGATTATTGGTCGGGGACAATGAGGGCACGGTCTCGCGATGCGCCGTCAGCGGAGAAGTTATCGCAGAGGACTACGCGGGAGGACTGGCCGCCTTTTCCGGCACAATAGATAATTCATCTTCGAGCGCCACCGTTCAAAGCAATTTCATAGGCGGCGGACTGGTGGGCGCGAGCGGGGGCAAGATTCACACATCCTATGCCACCGGTTCAGTCACTGGCGTTGTGGATGCGGGAGGACTTGTCGGGGTTGCGTCGTACGGAACCATTATCGAGTCTTCGCATGCAACGGGGCCGGTCTCGCTGTCGGGCCGAGCCGGGTATGGAGGCGGGCTTGTGGGCGAAAACGCGGGCTGGCTGCTCAAATCTTATGCCACTGGCTCAGTGACAGCTGGGACCAACGGGATTGCCGGCGGCTTGGTGGGAGGAGATACGGGCCGGATTATCGGTTCGTTTGCAAACGGAAACGTCAAAGGCAGCTTTACGTCCACCGTATCCGCTTTTGCCGGTGCGGAAGTTGGCAGCACCGACAATTCATATGCTACAGGAGCCGTCTCTGGCGGTAACTATTCCTATATTGGAGGTTTTGTGGGCTGCATTGGGTCTTGTGCGGACGGCATGGGCGGTACCATTCGTCGCTCTTACTCCATCGGAAGAGTGCCCAAGTTGAAACCGAGCTATACCGGTGGCTTCGCCGGCATCGATGAGACGGCGGGCGGGATAAGCAACGCATATTGGGACATGACCACAAGCGGCCGAAAGAGGGGCACGGGTAATCGGGGTAACGAACCTGGGTTACGAGGGACGACGACCCAACAGTTGCAAGCCGGTTTGCCGCGAGGTTTCAGCGCGGAAATATGGGCCGAGGATCCGAATATCAATGGAGGTCTGCCGTATCTGATCGCCAATCCGCCCCCGCAATAAATTGGCGGGACGCGAAAATATTGGTGGCCGATTGACGAGGGTCCGCTCTTGATCGTGCATCCGGCGTGCCGTTATCGGCAGAGTTGACCTCGCCTCCGTGGGCGCATTGAGATTGAGGCGCGCGACGACCCACAGCCAGTTCTCATCTCTATCCTGTCCGGTGCACGTTGCGATTGCCGTTTGCTCCCCGTGAGCGTACCATGTGCGAGAAGCGATCCTTCAGGGTTGGGTGTAATGATCGGCAAACGCACAGCATTCGCAGCCTTGACGGCAATCGCTGCTTCAGTTCCAGCCCACGCGGCTGTGACAATTTCAACCGCAGTGACGCAGAACATGACTTGCTTGGACGGCGTATGCGCACCGACGGCGACGGAGGCTGTGCTCAATGTGGGCGATCTCGAGAACCTGCTCGCATCGAGCAACGTGGCGGTGACCACAACGGGAGCGGGAGTCGAGAGCGACAATCTTGTCGTTTCCGCCGGGTTGTCCTGGTCCAACTCGAATTCACTCACCTTTGATGCCCATGATTCGGTTTCGATATTCGCGCCGGTATCGATCACCGGCGTGGCCGGACTCTTCGTTGTTACAAATGATGGAGGAAAGAACGGAGTGTTTTCCATCGCTTCCGGTGGCTACGTCACATTTGCCAACCTTTCCAGTACACTGAATATCAACAACGAGTCCTATACTCTTGAAAATTCCATTGCCGCGCTGGCGATCGCCATGGCAGGTAATTCCCAGGGACGATTTGCGCTTGCAAACAGCTACGACGCCTCCGCCGACGGGACGTATTCTTCGTCACCGATCGCCAACGAATTTTTGGGCAAGTTTGATGGTCTAGGCAACACGATCTCGAATCTGTCAATCGACGCGGTGGGAACCCGCGTTGCCGCATTTATTTATGCAGCAGATTCCGGGAGCATCGAACATTTGCTGCTCACGCAAGTTAGTGTCGCGGATACAACAAAGACGTTTCTGGGAGCGGTCGGGGGCCTAACGGGAGGGACTGGCTCCCAGGAGCTGTTGTTTCAGGATTTCGTCAGCGGCACAGTCGTCGGCGGAAATAAATATTATGTGGGGGAATTGGCCGGCTCCAACGAGGGAAGAATTCTGGAGTCCTCCGCCAGTGGCGCTGTCGTTGGAGGATCCAAGTCGTATGTCGGCGGCCTGGTTGGAATGAACGAATGTAGCTCGAAGGGAACAGACATCGAGGAATCGTTTGCAAATGCAGCCGCGACGGGTGGCCGGCGTTCAAACGTTGGCGGACTTGCCGGAGGAAATTCTTGCATTATAGGAAATTCGTATTCTACAGGTGCCGTCGCCGGAGGAGAATTCTCGAATGCCGGCGGCCTGATCGGCTACAACGCGGACACTTCCGGACAGAGTCTGGTCAGGTTTTCCTATGAAAACGGGTCTGTGAAAGCGCGCGTTGGGGGATTTCGCGGTGGTTTCGTGGGCGAAGATTTGACCTTCGGAGGTATTCGCGCATCGTACTGGGATACAACAACGACAGGTCTCAAGGAAGGAGCGGGCAACGTCGACGAGTCCGGCATGAAGGGTCGTACGACAACGCAATTCATGTCCAGGCTTCCGCTCGGTTTCAACACCAGCATTTGGGGACAGGATTCGGGAATTAATAATGGCTTTCCCTATCTTCTCGCCAACCCGCCGCCGAATTGATCACACAACCAACGGTCAGTTGGCATCTCCGACCCGGCCGGTGCGCGTGTGAACGCGCTCCGGCGTTTCGCCCAAATGAGTTGACATATATACCGTATCGGTTATAAAGGCGATGGTCCCTCGCCCGGAATTGTGATGAGTCTAAAGAAGATCGCGGCACCGCGCCGTTCCCCTCGGGCGCGTTCCGCGCAACTTCGCCCCGTGTTGGGGAGGAAAGCCGCGGCCCGAAGAAGCGGTCAAGTCGGATGGAACGTCAGCGGTTTGTTCCGGGCAAAACGGAGCTCAGGGGCGTTCTCAGGCTCACTCGCAAAAAGTGACTTGCGGGAACAGCAGTTCCGCTACAACTATTGCGTGAAATGACCTGCCGAGCCCGGGCGTTGGAGGATCTGATTCCTCTGCAGTGCGGCAACCCGCCCTGAAAAAGGTTGCCGGTCTGTTCCCCGATCCGGAACCTGGTCTAGTTTGTCCCATGCTCGCGCGCGCCGAATCGCCAACACCCTTGTTGCCGCGTCCGTTCGCGGATTGGTTCGCGGCGCGGGGGTGGCAGCCGCGGGAGCATCAGCTGGCGCTGCTGGAGCACGCCCGGCGCGGCGAATCCGTTCTGCTGGTGGCGCCGACCGGCGGGGGCAAGACGCTCGCGGGATTCCTGCCCAGCCTGATCGACCTCTCGGAATTGCCGGTGCGCCGCCGGGCTGCGCTGCACACGCTCTACATTTCGCCGCTGAAGGCGCTGGCGGTCGATGTTGCGCGCAATCTGGAAGCGCCGGCGGCCGAGATGGATTTGCCGGTCCGCGTCGAGACGCGCACCGGCGACACGCCGACCTCGCGCCGATTGCGCCAGCGCCATTCCCCGCCCGACATTCTGCTCACCACGCCCGAACAGCTCGCGCTCCTCGTCGCGAACCGCGACGCGCAAAGGCTGTTCGCCAATCTGCGCACGGTCGTGCTCGACGAACTGCACGCCATCCACAACAGCAAGCGCGGCGATCTGCTGGCGCTCGGACTGGCGCGGCTCGCCCGTTTCGCTCCGGGCCACCGGCGCATCGGCCTCTCGGCCACCGTCGCGGATCCCGCGCCGCTGCAGCGTTATCTGGTGCCGCAGCGTCCGGGTGCGGAGACGCGCGCGATGCTGGTGAGGGGCGCGGCCGGCGCGGTGCCCGAGATTGCGATCAGCGCGTCGGAAGCGCATGTGCCGTGGGCGGGGCATCTCGCGCTGCACGCCATGGCCGATGTGATGAACGCGATCCGGGCGTCCGGCACCGCGCTCGTCTTCGTCAACACGCGCAGCCAGGCCGAGCGCACCTTCCAGCATCTCTGGCAATTGAACGACGAGAACCTTCCCATCGCGCTCCATCACGGCTCGCTGGCGCCGGAGCAGCGCCGCAAGGTGGAAGCGGCGATGACACGCGGCGAGCTGCGCGCCGTGGTATGTACTTCCACGCTCGATCTCGGCATCGATTGGGGCGCGGTCGACCGGGTGATCTGCATCGGGGCGCCGAAGGGCGCCGCGCGCCTCGTGCAGCGGATCGGCCGCGCCAATCACCGGCTCGACGAGCCGTCGCGCGCCTTGCTGGTACCTGCCAACCGCTTCGAAGTGCTGGAATGCGAAGCGGCGCGCGATGCGGTGCTGGCGGGCGAGCTTGACGGCGAGCAGTTGCGCGAGGGAGGGCTCGACGTGCTGGCGCAGCATGTGATGGGCGTGGCCTGCGCGGGCCCGTTCGCTGCGGATGCGCTCTATGACGAAGTGATAACCGCCTCGCCCTATCTCGGGCTGGCGCGAAAGGATTTCGACGACGCGGTCGATTTCGTGGCCACCGGCGGTTACGCGCTGAAGCGCTACGACCGCTATGCGAAGCTGCGGCGCACGCCGGAAGGATTGTGGCGGCTCGCCCATCCGCGCCTGGCGCAATCCTATCGGCTGAATGTGGGCGTGATCGTCGAGGACCCGATGCTCGATGTCAGGCTGCAGGCCAGAGGGCGGCCCGCCGGCGCCGGCGGGCGGGTGCTCGGCAAACTCGAAGAATATTTCCTGGAGCAGCTGGTGCCCGGCGACACCTTCGTCTTCGCGGGCCAGGTGCTCGAGTTCCTCGGCATCCGCGACACCGGGGCGTTCGTCATCAAGAGCAGCGACACCGAGGCGCATGTGCCCTCGTACAATGGCGGCAAGTTTCCGCTCTCGACGTTTCTCGCCGGCCGCGTGCGCGAGATACTGGCGGATCCGAAGAAATGGGGAAGGCTGCCCGCGCCCGTCGGCGAATGGCTGCGCATCCAGGAATGGCGCTCGCTCATTCCGCGGCCCGGTCAATTGCTGGTGGAGACGTTTCCGCGCGGCAGCCGCGAATTTCTCGTCTGCTATCCGTTCGAAGGGCGCCTCGCGCACCAGACGCTCGGCATGCTGATCACGCGCCGGCTGGAGCGGTTGCGCATGCGCCCGCTCGGCTTCTCCGCCAACGAATATGCGCTTGCCGTCTGGGGGCTGCGCGACATGGGCGGCCTCGACATGGCGCAACTGTTCGACGAGGACATGCTGGGCGACGATCTCGATGCGTGGCTTGCGGACTCCACGCTCTACAAGCGCACCTTCCGCAATTGCGCGATCATCGCCGGGCTGATCGAGCGACGTCAGCCGGGCACGGAGAAGACGGGACGCCAGGTGACGTTCTCCTCCGATCTCATCTACGATGTGCTGCGCGCGCACGAGCCCGATCACATCTTGCTGCGCGCGACCTATGGGGATGCGGCAACGGGTCTGCTCGACATCGCGCGCCTCGGCCAGATGCTGGCGCGCGTGAAGGGGCAGGTGATCGGGAAGCGTCTCGACCGCGTGTCGCCTCTGGCCGTGCCGGCGCTGCTCGAAATCTCGCGCGAAATGGTGGTCGGCGAGGCGCACGAAGATTTGCTGCACGAAGCCGAGGACGAACTGGTGAGAGAGGCGATGCGCCTTGAGTAAAGTGGCGGTGAACGGCGAAACCGTGCGGCTCGATGCGGCTGGCGCGCTCTACTGGGCGGCGGAACGCACGCTGGTTTTCGCCGATCTGCATTTCGAGAAGGGATCGTCCTATGCGCGGAGCGGACAGATGCTGCCGCCCTACGACACGCGCGCGACGCTGGCGCGGATCGAAGCGCTGATGCTCATCTACGCGCCGCTGCGGGTGATCGCGCTCGGCGACAGTTTCCACGACCCCTACGCGGCCGACAGGCTCGACGGGGTGGAGCGGGAAACGCTCGCGCGCCTCGGCCGCGCGGCGGAATGGATCTGGATCGCGGGCAACCATGATCCGGCGCCGCCGCCCTGGCTGGGCGGCCGTGTGGCGGAAGAGGTCGCGATCGGGGGACTGGTATTCCGCCACGAGCCTTCGCCAGGCCGCGCGGCGGGAGAAATCGCGGGCCATCTGCATCCCTGCAAGAGCCTGACCCGCCGCGGCCGCAGCCTGCGCAAGCGCTGTTTCGTGTCGGACGGCTCGCGCCTTCTGATGCCCGCCTTCGGTGCCTATGCCGGCGGCCTCGACGTGCGCGAGGAAGCGGTGCGCCTTCTGTTCGGCGAATTCTTCCTCGCCTATCTCCTCGGCGCCCGCCGCGTCTACGCCATCGCGGGATGAAGGATTGTAATTACATCGTCAACGAGAGCTTCGCTGGCCGCTGCAACGCTTTCCTCCCCCACGCTTCGCGCGGGGGAGGAAAGATGCGGTCGCGGGGGACGACAGATTTGTTTGTTACTGAAGCGATTGGTACCTGGATAACTACCCGCCTGCGACGCTCGCCATGTCAGGGGGCGTGTTGGCGGTGCGGTCGAGCGGTTGGGGGCGGAAATCGGCGGCGGCTTTTTCGGCGGCGGCCTTGGCGTCGGCGGCCAGCTGGGTGGCCAGCGCATCTTCGCGCGCCTTCGACTCCGCGTCACCCTGCGCCGCCGCGATGGTGTACCATTTGTAGGCATCCGGCAGGCTTTGTCCGACGCCCATGCCGCGCTCGTAAAGCACGGCCAGATTGTACTGCGAATCGGCAAGACCGAGATCCGCGGCGCGGGAGAACCATTGCGCGGCAAGGACCAGGTTCTTGTCCACGCCGGTGCCCTGCGCGTAGGCGACGGCAAGATTGTGCATGGCCTTGCGGTTGCCGGCTTTTGCGGCGGCGCCATACCATTGCGCGGCTTTGGCCGCGTCGGCGGGCACGCCATGGCCGCGTTCGTAGAGCGTGCCGAGCCGATAGGCTGCGACCGCCTCGCCCTGTTTGGCCGCGCGCTCGAGCCACTTGGCGGCTTCCGCCTCGTTCACGGCCACTCCGTCGCCGTCGAGATAGCGCAGGCCCAGCAATTCCTCCGCCATCCCGCTGCCCGTGTTGGCGAGCGCCGCCAGCCGGTCCTGCCCGGCTGCGGTAGGGCTCTGCTGTGAAATGGCCAGCTGCGCCGGTGGAGGAGGCGGAGCCGCAACCTGCAAGGGCGGCGGCCGCGCACCTGCTGTCGCGCGAACATGGGCCGGCGCGGGCCTGGCGTGCGCAACGGGCGCGGCGGCCGGCGGAGGCGGCGCGATATTGGTGTCGCTCGCGCCGGGCGCCGGCTGTATCTGCGGCGCTGCGGCTGCCGGCGGGACGGATGCGACTGTTTGTGCGGTTTCAGCGGCAACGGGTTGCGCCCGCAGCGGCGCCGGCGCCAGCACATGCGGCGCGGCGATGGATTTTGTCACCGGCGCGGGCGACGGCGTCAGATTCCGGCTCAGAAATACGCCCGCGGCGATCGCCGCCACGATGAGGACTCCCAATCCGACAAGGAGAACGAAGCGCCTGCTGCCGTCGTCCGCGGCATGCTCCGAAGCCTGCGGCGCTACCCAGGAGAGGAACGCGTTCCGCCGGGCCTGTTCGGCCTGGGTGGAGGTGGCGGCGCGGGCGGTACGCCGCGCAGCGGCCAGGAATGATTCTGAGATACTGGAATTTGCCGCGGCGCTCGAAGCGAAGGACTCCGCGCCAAACAGCGGGGCGGCGCCGACGATAGGGTCGAACGCGGCGGGCGTTGCCAGTGGTGGCGGCGCGAGCGGTTCGGGTCCGTCCGGCGGCAGCGCATCCGGGAATGGCGGCAGCGCATCTTGGAATGGCGGCAAATCGAAGATGGGCACCGCGCCCTGAAGCGGAGGAAGAGATGCGACGTGGAGGTCTGCCAGCTTTCCTCTCACGTCCTTCACGCTGGCGCCGAGTTCGTCCAGCGCCTGCCTGCTGCGCGTCTCGCCCGCGTCCAGGCGCTCGGCCAGGTTGCGCAACTCCTCTTCCATGGTCTCGGGGAGAGCGAAGCGGGTGCGGTCGCTCTTGTCGATGCGGTCGGTGAGTCTGGCCAGCCCATGCTCGACCGACTCCAGACGCTGATCGAGCTCCGAATGGGCGCTGGGCGGAGGCAGTTTCGCGACCCGATCGCCCAGGCTGGAAATGGCCGCGTTCTGCTCGGCCTCCCTGGCCGCGAATTGGCGGGACAAATTGTCGATGGCGCCGGAAAACTCCGCGAGCGCCTCCGCGTGGCGGCGGATTTCCGCTTCGTCGTTCCTGCGCGAGGCGAGGGCCGATTCGATTCCTTCCAGAGTTTTTTCGACCGCGCCGGCGTTCGCCTGTGCGGTTTCTTCGGCGCCGCGGACGCGCTCCGCCATCTCGGCGATGCGGCCGTCCAGGGTGCGCAGAATCCGCTCGGCATCGCCGCGGGATTCCAGAAGCTTGCCGGCAATCGCTCCGACGTTCGCGGCCAGCGTGCCCACGCGCTCTTCGAGCGCGCGCCAGTTCTCCTGTCCGTCGCCACGCGATTCGGTGAGCCTGGCCGCAACGGTTTCGATATTGGCGGCCAGCTGGGCCGCCTGTGCCGTGGACCGGTTCGAAGTTTCCGCGACCTGATCGGCGAGATGCGAAAGCCCCTGGTGCAGCGCCTTGACCGCGCCCCTGTAGCCGTCACTGCCGTCGCGCTGCTCCACGCGTTTGAGACGCTCGTTCAGACTCACGACATGGGCGGCCAGCTGATCGAAGGCCTGCGCCTGCTCGCGCGCCGCATGGTTGATCTCGGCGGCCGCCTGGCTCACCGCGCGGTTGCTCTCCGACTGGCTGCGTTCGGTCTGGTCCAGACGCCGCGCGACGCCCTTCAACTGCTCCTCGATCCGGTGCCAGGCACTCTCGGTTTCGCTCTCGCCGCGCGAAACAAGCGCGAGCACGCTCGCACTCTCCCGGCCGGGCGCGCGCTCCTCGCGCGCGGTGCGATAACCATTCGTGGGCGGCGCCCGCCAGATATCGACCGAACTTTCGGTACTTTCGTCGAGGTTGCGCAGGATGCGGCGGGTCAGCCATTCCCCGACCGAGAGGCCCTCGCGGCGCGCCGAGGCGCGGGCCGCGTCTCTGGCCTCCGGGGCGATGCCGGCGACATTCCACGGAAGTTCAGGCTGCATATCGAATCGCCATGCGCTGCACCTACCACAACAGGTAGCGCCGCCGATATCCAGCAGAAAGAAGGACTCCTCTCCGCTCGCCCGCGGCGCAAGGAGGATGATAGTTGAGGAAACGCGTTAAGTTCGGGTTAGCGTTTGTCCACGCGCGCTTTGGCAAGCTCAGCGCCGAGGCGGCCGGTCGCCCAGCTCCAGGCCATCCGGTAGTCGGAGACGAGGGACCAGAGTGGGTAGGTGAAAGTGGCCGGCCGGTTCTTCTCGATGAAGCCGTGCGCAGCCCAGGCCGGGCCATAACCCGCCACCAGCGCGACCAGCGCAATCCATGGGGTCCTTGTGACGAGCGCGCCGACGAGAGCGGCTGTCGCCAGCGCGGTCCCTGCGTAGTGCAGGGCGCGCGTCCCCGGTTTCGCGTGTTCCCGCAAATAATGGGGCCAGAATTCGCGATAGCGGGCGATGGTGCGGTTCATGGCGGCGCTCGCCGGAACGCGGGATTCTGCGGACTGCTTCCGCTTCCGTGTTCCGGAAGGCTGCGGTGCGGCGCAAGCCCCAGATCCGATGCGAAGAGCTGCGTGACATAGATGGTGTCGCCGCCCACTGCGGCGCCGACCGCGCTCCGGTCATAGGCGGCAAAAGCGAGATTGTCGCGGTGGGGAGGGCTCGCCAGCCAGATGTCGACGAATCCCTTGGCGAAGGCTTCGACGTTCACGCCGGTGCGTTTTCCAAAGTGTTGGGCCGCGAGGTTTTCGCCGAGAACGCCCTGGAAGTCCTGATCCTCGTCCATGATGAGGGCGGCGGAGGTTTGTCCCTGCGGACCCTGGTGGGCGAAATAGTTCTTCTGCGCCATGTCTTCGCTGCGGCGCCGCGCAACGCCGAGCAACTCGGAATCCAGGGCGAGCGGTCTGGCCGCCGGATTTATCCGGCGGCGCTCGCTCTGGATCAGATCGAAGATTCTCTGCTCGAGCGCGGCCGTCTGCGTCCTGGGATCTACAGGGGCCGGCACAGGCGCAGGCGCATTCGAGAAGATGGGACGCTCCACGCAGGCGGAGCAGACGGCAGTCGCAATCCCCAACGCCGCAAATGCGCGCGTGGCGGCACCGATCCGTCTCAATGGAGGAATTCGAACAGACCGGCCGCGCCCATGCCGCCGCCGACGCACATGGTGACGATTCCGAGCTTCGCCTTGCGCCTGCGGCCTTCGAGCAGGAGATGGCCTGTCATGCGCGCGCCCGACATTCCGTAGGGATGGCCGATCGAGATGGCGCCTCCATTCACGTTGAGCTTTTCGTGCGGGATTCCGAGGCGGCCCATGCAATAGAGCACCTGACTTGCGAAGGCCTCGTTCAACTCCCAAAGATCGATGTCGTCGGGCTTGAGGCCGTGGCGGTCGAGCAGCCGCGGCACGGCAAAGACCGGGCCGATGCCCATTTCATCCGGCTCGCAGCCGGCCACGGCGAAACCGCGGAAGATGCCGAGCGGCGTCAAATTCTTTCTCTCCGCGGTTTTGGCATCCATCACCACGCAGGCTGATGCGCCATCGGAGAATTGCGACGCGTTACCCGCGGTGATGTACTTGCCCTCTTTCACTTTCATGCCGCCGCTGAACACCGGCTTCAGCGCACGCAGGCCTTCGAGAGTGGTGTCCGGCCGATTGCACTCGTCGCGGTCCACGGTGTAATCGACGATCGATTCCGCGCCGCTCGCCTTGTCCACCTTCTTCATTTGCGTCAGCAACGGCACGATCTCGTCGTCGAACCGGCCGGCCTGCTGCGCGGCCGCGGTCCGGCGCTGGCTTTCCAGCGCATATTCGTCCTGGCGTTCCCGGCTGATCCCATATCGCTCCGCCACGATTTCGGCCGTCTCGATCATCGACATCCACAACTCGGGCTTGGTCTTCATCAGCCCCTCCTCGGTGATGTTCTTGGTGTTGATGCCGCCCATCTGGACCAGCGATATCGATTCGACGCCAGCGCCAATGGCAATGGGCGTGCCTTGCGTCATCACCTGCTGGGCCGCCATCGCGATCGCCTGCAATCCCGACGAGCAGAAACGGTTGACGGTGGTTCCCGCCGTCGTGACCGGGCAGCCGCCGCGGATCGCGGACAGTCTGCCGATATTGAAGCCGGTCGCGCCTTCCGGATTGGCGCAACCCATATAGACGTCTTCCACTTCTTTCGGATCGATGCGCGCCCGCGCGACCGCGTTGCGGATCGCATGGCCGCCCAGGACCGCGCCATGGGTGATGTTGAACCCGCCGCGCCCCGATTTGGCGAGTCCGGTCCGCGCCGTCGAAACAATTGCCGCTTCCGCCATGTGATCGATCCTGCAAAATGTTCTGTGACGAACCTACCGCCGCGCCCTGCCTCTGCAAAGTGACCGGAGCGTCTGCCAAATCCGGGCGACGGAAACAGCTTTTCTCCTCCACGCAAGCGCGGGGGGAAGGAAACGCTTGAGTGGCCTAAGGACCGGCGGCGCTTTCGCGCTGTTTGTGCGGGGTGGGTGGCCAGTGCGAACGCGCGGCGTGGGCGCGCAGGTGTGCGGGGTAGCGCGCGGTGAAGCCTGCTACCACGACCAGAACGGCAAGGCAGATGGCGGCGTCGAGCGAAATCGGCAGGTTCTTGTGAATGTTGGTCAGCGCGTCGACCGCGGCCATCGCCGCGAAGGCCAGCATCCAGAATGCGGTAAGTCCATAATTGGTGAGAATGAACCGTCTGGTCTGCCACAATTCGAGGGGTGCCTGTTCGCGTGCGTATTGCAGCGTGAGCGGATTGCGGCAGAGAATCGAGATCAGCGCCAACAGAAAGAACCCGGCGTCGACAATGAGCCGGGTCATCTCGACGGTGATGCCCGGCTGGACGAAGCCGGCGTAGAGCGCCAGCAGGCCGAAAAGGACGGTCGAACCGACATCGAGCAGGCGCAACATGCGTTCGCGCGCGAAGTCGCGGATGCCGACGGCGAAGGCGGTGGCAAACGCCGCCCACAGGGCCAGATCCTGTGAGATGTTTGTCAGCAGCGCAAAAACGATAAAGGGCAGGAATCCCAGAAGCATCGCGAGCGGCGATTTCCGCGCAGCTCCCGCCGACGCCGCAGCACTGTTCCTCAACTGCATGGCGCGCCCTCCAGTTTTGACACGCCCGCGCCTGCGCGCTCCTCACGCAGGACGCGACGCGTTCTCGAATTGCTCAATGGGCGGGCGGCGGAGCGGCCGGGGCGGCCGGCGCGGGAGCAGGGCCCTGTTTGGCCTGGGCGTAAAGCGACCACAGATGCGCCGTCTTCGTTTGAGCTTCGTTTCCGGCGACCTGCGAAAGACTCTGCCCGGCGTCGGCATATTTGCCCTGGACAACTTCCGCTGCACCGATGAGGAGCGTGCCCTCGGCGGGCGTTTTCAGTCCGCCCTTTGCGACGGCCCGGCGCGCGGCCGCTTCGGCATCGGCATAGCGTCCGTAGCCCCAATAATCTTCGCCGAGCTTCACGTCCTGCTCGCCGGTGCGGCTCTTTTCGGCCGAGGCGGCGATCTGGGGAAGCGAGCGTTCGTCGATGGCCGCGTCGTGGCGCGCCTTGGTCAACATGGCAGCAACCTGGGCGCTCGAGATCTTTCCCGACGACGTGCCTTGCTCGAGCACGCGCGCCGCTTCGGTCGGGTAGCCGAGCTCGCTGAGCAGGCTTCCCATTTCCTTATAGCTGTTGCCGTCCATCGCGCCGGCCACCACGAGAAGCCGGTAAAGATACAGAGCCACCTGGTCGTTCATTCCCTTCGCACCGAACGCAACACCGACGAGCTGGCCCCAGGTTTGCGGCGAGTTGTTCTGCACGGCGATCTGTTCCAGCGTTTGTTCGGCGCCGGCCTGGTTGTTCTGTTTCACCTGACTGCCCATGACGATCTGCAGCGCGTTCGGATCGGATGGCTGACCGGCCGCCTTTGCGAGGTCGATCGATTGCTGCGCGTATTGCTGTGCGTGGGGAAAATCGTTGGTCTCGTAGAACGCGACGGCGAGCATCGAAGCCGTCAGATAGTCGAGGCCGTTGAGTGCCCCGAGCTGCTGCCCATAGGCGATCACCTTCGGCCATTGCTTCTGCACCTGCGCCAGCTGCACGGCATCGTGCAAAACGGCCTTCTTGTCGGCGTCGGGCATGGCGGGCGAATCGGCCGCGGCTTCCTCCGCAGCGGCTGCGGCCGCCATGTCCTTCAGGCCGATCGCTGCCGCGGCCATCAGCCGATTGATGATGTAATCGTCGAATGGCTTGCGGTCGGCAATAGCCTGCGCCGCCTTGAGCTGGGTCATCGCGCCCTGAAAATCATTGGCCTGCAGCGCCTTCTGCGCGTCCACGATCACCGGTCCGACAGCCTTGCTGACCTTGTCGTCTGCCGCCCGGGCTGAGGGGACGGCCAGCCCCGTGGCACCTGCCACTGCGCAGAAAAGGAAGACGGCAACGGCGTGGCGGATGGAATAGTCCCTCATGGTGCTCCCCATTGGATCGGCCGGGACGGGAATCATCGAGCGGCCCCTGTGACGGGATGCACTCTAGTGGGACCGTTGCGAGTTTTCCAACCCGCCCCGTTGCGGCGAAATAATGGGCCTCGGCGCGGACATTCACGAAATCCGCAGCGCTCGCTCCCGCAGAGCGGAGGCCCGCGATCTCTCCGTGACGAAGGCCGGCCGCCCTTCGCCGTCAATGGCGCATCACCGCCCTCGTGAGCTAGAACGGCCGAGGCGAGTCCGCATGGCATTTCTTTCCTCCCTCCGCGCCGGACGCGAGACGGTCTATCCGGACTCGCTGCGGGAACGGCTGCGCGCTTTTCCACTCCTCGAGGACGTGGGGGAAGCCGCTCTCCGGCGCCTGCTCGCAGAGGCCAGCTGGTTCTGCCTGCCGGGAGGGATGCTCCTGCCGCGCGACGGCGAGAACAACAGGGCGCTCTTTCTGGTCGTCACGGGCTCGCTCGGCGTCTTTGTGGACGACGAAAAAGGCGCACGCCGGCTCGTGGCGCAGGTCTCGCCGGGAGAGACCGTGGGCGAGATGTCGCTGCTTTCGGGCGAGGCCCATTCCGCACAGATCGTTGCGCTGCGCGACAGCGAACTTCTGCGCGTCAACCCCCAGGGCTTTCAGGTGCTGATCGGCCGCCACCCCCGTGTGATGCTCAATCTCATGCGCATACTCGTGCGCCGCCTGCAGGAAACGACGCGGCAGCCTTCCAGCGGATCCCGGCCCAGGACTTTTGCGCTGGTCCCGCTGCAGGACGGCCTGCTTGGCGAGCCGATCGCGCAGCGTCTCGTCTCGGCGCTGGTCGAAATGGGTTCGAACGCGGCCGTGTTGGACGCGAGTGTCGCCGATCGGACCGCGGATTGGTTCAATGCCTTCGAGACGGCGCACGACGTGGTGTTCTATCGCGGCGATGCGCCCGACAGCCCGTGGACGCATCACTGCGTCAGGCAGTCCGACAGGATCCTACTGCTCGCCCGCGCGGACCGGCCGCTCCCGAGGCGCCCGCTCGACGTTCCCGCATTCAAGGAACGCGCGAGCGGCCTTCCCGAGCTGCTTCTCCTGCACCCGACGGGAGTGGCCCGCGGACTGCCGGAGCATTTCAGCCTCCGCAGCGGGTTGTTCGAGTCGCACCACCACGTGCGCGCGGGCGTCACCGAGGACATTTGCCGGCTGGCACGGTTCATCTCGGGGCGCGCGATCGGTCTGGTTCTGGCCGGCGGCGGCGCGCGCGGCTACGCACATATCGGGGTGATCAAGGCGCTGATCGAGGCGCGCGTGCCATTCGATTATCTGGGCGGCACCAGCATGGGCGGGGTGATCGCGGCCGGGCTTGCGTCGGAATGGAGCCTGGACGAACTGATCGCACGGATGCGTGAGGCCTTCGTGAAGCAAAATCCCCTGTCGGATTTCACTCTTCCGCTGATCGCGCTGGTGCGGGGCAAGAAAGTCTCCAATCTTCTACACGAGAATTTTGGCGACGCGCGGATCGAGGAGTTGCCCAAGCCCTTCTTTTGCGTCTCTTCGGATCTGACAACGGGCCGTATTCATGTGCATCGCTCGGGGCTGCTGTGGCGGGCTCTTCGCGCCAGCGTCGCGCTGCCCGGAATATTGCCGCCGGTCACCTATCGCCGACATTTGCTCGTCGACGGCGGCGTGATGAACAATCTGCCGGTGGATGTCATGGCCGCGCACCGGCACGGCCCGATCATCGCATCCGACGTCACTGGAGAACTCGACCTGCACGCGTCGGATTCGCGCTACGGCGAGCGGTCCCCGTGGTGGCTCCTCTGGCAGCGCATGCGAGGCACGCCCTCGATCGTGTCGATCCTCATGCGTTCCGGCACGGTGGGCTCCGAGGCACAGCGACGCCTCGTGCGCGAGCAGGCGGATCTGCTCTTCGAGCCGCCCCTGCCGGACATCGGCCTGCGCGACTGGAAGTCCCTGGACCGCGCGATCGCAGAAGGCTACGCCCACGCGATGATGGTGATCGAGCAGCGCGGCGTGCCGCTCAGCAATCAGTGGACCGAAGGCCCTGCCGTCGCGGTCTCCCGCAAAGACATCGCATAGTTTGCGCCGCGCCTTGCGGGGCCGCGGTTCCGGCGCTCTACTCCGCCGCGCAAAGCCAAACGGACTGCGCGCTCATGGCGATCGACTACGACGAAATCATGCAGCTCAAATCGAGCGGCAATCCGTTCAGCTACACGGATCGCGACGCGATGCTCTATGCCCTCGGCATCGGCTTCGGACGGGATCCGCTGAACGAGGCGGAGCTGCCCTTCGTCTACGAAAACGGTTTGCGCACGGTTCCGACGCTGGCAACCGTGATCGCCTGGGGGAGCGCCATCATCGGGCGCACCGGCATCAACTATCTCATGGTCCTGCACGGCGAGCAGCGCCTGACGATGCACCGGCCGCTGCCCATCGCCGCCGAGATTACGGCCGAAGAGAGGGTCACGGGCGCCTTCGACAAGGGCAAGGACAAGGGCGCCTTCGTCGTGCTGGAAAAAACGCTCCGGCTGAAGGAGACGGGTGAGAAACTCTGCACGTTGAGTGCCACCACCGTCGCGCGCGGCGATGGCGGTTTCGGCGGACCCAAGGAAGGAGCGCCCGAGCCGCACGCATTGCCGACGCGGGCGCCGGATCTCCTCCATTCGGCCGACACGCGCGCCGCCCAGGCCCTCCTCTATGCGCTCTCCGGCGACCGCAAT
>Ga0182024_10002008_pt1 | contig 51370 bp, 44 predicted proteins | sample P32metaG_FD_120480 | JGI IMG/M metagenome (GOLD analysis project Ga0182024, IMG submission 120480) | Permafrost microbial communities from Stordalen Mire, Sweden - P3-2 metaG (Illumina Assembly) | ecosystem: Environmental > Terrestrial > Soil > Wetlands > Permafrost | place: Sweden: Stordalen... | reverse complement strand
TTCATGTCCATCGTTCAGGCCTTCGGGGCTCTCCCCTAACCCTGGACGCATGGCGCGCTACGGTTACTTTTTCAAATGACCCAACCGAGTCCCTTCAGTGACATTTTAGATGACCCAATTCGACGGGTTGAGGAGAATGCCTCTTTCGGGGTATACTCTTCCCATTCGTTCAATGGTGACAGAACAGGCAGCGCGGCGCGATCCGGGCAACTGCCGTGCGGCAGGGCCGGTTCATTCGCCAGGCTGACGTGGATCGGTTCCCCATCCCGAGCCGGTTGAACATTGTTCTGGCGGCCGCGGCGATCGCAGCGGCCTTCGCCCTGCTGAGTGCGGCATCTCATTCCTACAGCCTTTGGGAGACATTCCTTTTCGCCGTTGCGTTCACTTTCGTCATGCAGCTTGGTTTCGGTCTTGCGCACGAGGCGGCGCACGGCAAGCTGCACCCCAGCCCGCGCGTCAATGAGGGAGTCGGGATTTTCCTGTATTCCTTATTTCCGGGCAGCTATCACTTGTTTGCGATCGCTCATCTGATTCATCATCAGCGCAACCGTTCCGACGCGGAGCTGGAAGACTACATTCTGCCAACGGAAACACCGTGGCTGAAGCGGGTGACTTACTACCTGCTCCTGTGCGGGCTGTTCTGGGTGCTGACGCCGCCGACGGTCCTCGGAATCGCGCTGTGGCCGGGAAGCTCGATTCGGATGCCTGTGCCCGGCAGGAACGCGGGCGTCGCGTCGCGATATCTGCAGCTTTTCAACAGTGTGAGTCCGGGACGAGTTCGGCGAGACCTGCTGGTCGCCGCGGTGATCTGGACCGCCGCCGGGCTACTTCTCCACTTCAGGCTTTCCCATCTTGCCGCGTGCTACGCGGTTTTCGCGTTTGGCTGGGCGAGCCAGCAGTACATCTACCACGTGCGCACGCCCCGGCACGTGGTCCTCGGGGCGTTCGACCTTCATCTCTGGCGTCCGTTTCAATTGCTCTATCTGAATTTCAACTATCATTTGACCCATCACGTGGCGGCGGGCGTTCCCTGGATCTACCTTCCGCGAATTGCGGCCGAGCCGCCGGCGCACGGGTTTCTGGCTGCATATCTCGATCAGTGGCGTCCACCGGAGCCGTTGGAGAAAGCCTGGCCTCCGCTCTTTCAGGCGTCCGGTCCGCTGCCTCCGCCACGCGAGCTGCATGAATAACGCGTTTGAGACCGGTAAGCACACGCTATCGAGCTTCCGGTGGCCTTTTGTGGATCGCGTTGTGCTCGTAGTTGAGGGCCTCCGGGCCCCCGACGCGCGGGTGCTTTCCTGATGCATACCGCCGGTGCTCCCGCAATCCTCCGCGAACGTGTCGAAATTCGCGAAGCGAGCGAGACGGACAACGAAGCCTTGCTCGCTTTGACGCGGGCCACGCCGATGGATGGGACCATCTCGCTGCGGATCGATCGCGACCCGGATTTTTTCGCCTTGCTTCGGCTCCGCGGCCCGAGCAGAGTTTTCGTCGCGGCGCGCGGGCGCGAAGTGGTTGGCTGTATCTCCGCGGCGCTGCGGACCGCATACGTCGGCGCGGTTCCCGAAACCATTGCGTACGTCGGCGACATGAAGGTGCACCCGAAGTTTTCCGGAAGCCGCGTCGCCGTGCGGGTGATCCGGGCGCTCGAAGCCGATCTCAGATCGAAGGGGATAGACGTCTGCTTCAGCGTTGCGGCGGAAGGCAATCGTCGCGCGATGCCGCTTTTTGAAGGCAGGCTCGGCATCCCGCGATGGACTCCACTCGGACGGTTTCTGGTGGACGAGTTCCTGCCTACGCCCTTCCGCGGCCGTTCCAAGCGTTACCGCATCGAGACCGCTCAACCCGCGGACTTGGCGGCCATCTCGGCGCTTCTCGATCGCTTCCACCGTTCGCGGCAATTCGCGCCGCAGCTCGCGGATATAGAGGTCGCCGATACACTTTCCGCCGGAGCAACGTTCGTGGCGCGCCACGGCAGGCAGATCGTGGCGACCCTCACCGTATCCGACATGGGGCCAATGAAACGGAACGTGCTGCTCGATGCGCCTGGCGCCATGAAAGGCTCACTGGCGCTGCTGCGGTTCGCCACGGCGCCGCTCCCCGGCTTCGTTGTTCCGAGGATCGGCGACGCCTTGCGGCTTCTCAGTGTGCGTCATGCCGCGTGCGATGCGGGCCACCAGGCGGCGCTCGCAGCTCTGCTGCGGCGGGCGCGAGTGGAAACCTTGCGCCGCCGATTTACGTGTCTGGCCGTCGGGCTGCACGAGCACGACCCGCTTCGAAGCCTGGTCCGTGGAATCCCTCGATTCACGTTTACGTCCCTGGCTTTTGCCACGAGCCTGGGGGGCGCCGGACGTCTGAAAGAGCTTGCGCAAGGCATTCCGTTCGAGGACTACGCACTGGTCTGACCGGCGACAGCAAATGGAGAAACACCTTGAATTCTTTTTCGATGGACGAATGTTGCACGGATGAAGACGCTCAGGTTTGGGGAGACGTTCTGGCCCAGGCCGTGACCGGAGAACTGATCGGCGCCCTGAACTACGAGACGCTGGCGGAGCTTTACCACGACGGCGGCGAGAAAGCCGAGGCGCTTGAACACGCCGCTGGGGAAAGGGGCCACGCCGCCATGTTCCGTGCCGCCGGCCGGGATCTCGGCATCGAAGTGGCCGTGAATCTCGAAGCGCAATATTGGAAGCGAATCCGCTCGGCCTTTCTGGCGCGGGCGCAGGCGGGCGACCTGGTCGATTGCATCCTCGCGCAGGAGGTGATGCTGGAGTCTTTCGCCGTCGCCAGTTACCAGGTGGTGGCGGCTGCGGCGCCGGGCAAGCTCGGCTCCACTTTCGGCCGGATTGCCGCCGAAGAAGCCGAACATGTCGCTCACGCGATCGGAATTTTGCAGGCCGAGCGCGCGCGCGATCCGGGCGTCTTCGATGCCAGCGTGCACCGCATGCACGAGCAGGTGATGACAGCTCTCGCGGAGATGATCGCGCGCGAAGACCCGGGCGGCCACTGCGGCCTCTGCAAAGGCAACTGCGTCAAGGCGTCGCTGCCGCGGGTTGGTCTTCGTCTCAGCGACGTTCGTGGGGCATCGTTGCGGCGCTACCTGCAAACTCTGGATGAAATCGGTGTGCCCGGCGAGTCGAGTCTTGGCTGGCTGGCGCAACTGCCGGTTTGAGGACATGCTCGATTTCGCGCTGATCGTTCATTCCGAAACCTGGAGTGGCGCGGCCGCGGTCATCTCGGCGCTTCGCGGCCCGGAGCGGCCCCCGATCCCCCTCGAAGATGTACGCGAGATCGTTCCCTGGATACCTCCGCGCGCCCTCTGCCGGGTCACTGTGGAATCGGCGAAAGGGCATAAGGTTCACGGTCTTTGCATTGATTGCTTCATCCCACCCGATCGCCTGGAAGGCCGGTTTTTACGGGAGAACCTGGCGCGCGTGCGGGAAGCCGCCGCATATGCGATTCACGAAGGCGCGCGCATCGTTTCTCTCGGCGGCTTCAGCTCCATCCTGCTGGAGGGGAGAATGGACATCCTCCCGCCGCATCCGGAAACGGCGTTTACCACCGGCAACACACTCACGGTGGCGCTCATCGTTCGCGGCCTTGAGCGGGCCCTCGAGCTTGGCGCGCGCGCACTCGGCGAATCGAATGTCCTGATCGTCGGGGCGAGCGGCGATGTGGGTTCCGGTTGCGCCCGCTGTCTCGCGCCGAGGGTGAGGAGACTGCTGCTCTGCGCCAGAAACCCGGATCGCCTGCATCGGTTTGCTTCCGAGTTTTCAGGTCTGAGAATCCCTGTCGAAGCGGACACGGATCTGTTGAACCTGGCCCCGAAGGCCGACGTTGTGATCTGCGCGGCGAGCGCGACGCGCCCGATCGAGATGCTGCAGGCGCTTCCGCCGGGCGCAATCGTCTGCGATGCGGGCTACCCGAAGAATTCCCCTCCCGCTTTCGCGCCGCCGGGAGGCGCTGTGTTCTTCGGCGGCCACGCGCAAGCGTCGGCCGGCATCCGACTGGATCCCGACCTGCTGGGTGTGATCTATCCGTATTCGCTTCCCAACGTCGCTCATGCCTGTCTGCTGGAGGGCATTGCGCTGGCGCTGGAGAAGCGGTTTGAGCCATTCTCCCGGGGCAGGGGCTCGATTACGCCCGCGCGCGTCGACGAAATCTGGAGGATCGCCGAGGGCCACGGAATCGGGCTCCCTCCATTGTTTAACCTCGAGGGACTGGTGAGCGTTCCGCGAATGGCACAGGAACTTCACCGATGAGCGCTGGACAACCGGGCCAAGTCGAACTTCCCGAGTTGCTTTTCGGAATGAGCTGGGAAGACCCCGAGTCGGATCGGCAGGCTCTTCAAATCCGGCCAGGCGATGCGCTTATCACCATCGGTTCGGGCGGATGCAATACGTTCAGTCTGCTCCTCGAAGATCCAGGGCGCGTTTTTGCGGTCGACATCAATCCGTGTCAATCGCATCTGCTGGAGTTGAAGCGGGCCGCGATCCGGCGTCTGGACTTCGACGATCTCCACGCATTTCTGGGACTGAACCCGTCGGCCAGGCGCGCGGAGGTTTTCGAATCGCTTGCCGCCGACCTCAGCGGCCCGGCCCTGGCCTATTGGCGCGGCCGCCCCGCGGCAGTCCGATCCGGAGTTGTTTATCAGGGCCGGTACGAAAAGTTCCTTCGTTACTTTCGCGGTTTGCTACATCTGACGCAGGGGCGCAAGCGTATCGACGGCCTCTTCCGCTGCCAATCGCTGGAAGAGCAGCGAGATTATTTCGACCGAGTCTGGAACACGGCACAATGGCGGATGCTCTTTCACCTGTTGTTCAATAAGCGCGTGCTTGCCAGACGCGGGCTGTCGGCCGACTATTTTCGGTTCGACGACGGCTCTTCGTCTTTTGCGCAAAGTTTCCTCGAACGTGCGAAGCGAGCTCTCCGCGAGATTCCCCTTGCCACGAATTATTTCATCGCGCAGTATCTGCTGGGAAGGTACACGGATCCGAATGCGGCTCCGGCATGGCTGCGGAAAGAAAACCTGTCCTTGGTCCGGGAGCGGCTCGACCGGATCGAGATCGTCACCGCGGATCTCAAGATCTGGCTGGCGGGGCGCCCGGAGGTTTCCATCGACGCCTTTAGCCTCTCGAACATCTGCGAGCTGATGAGCATCGAGGATACAGCGCGTACGTTTGAACAGGTGGCGCGCACAGCACAGCCTCACGCAAGGATCTGCTTTCGAAATCTCATCATTCCGCGGGAGGTGCCGGGACCTCTCAAACCGAAAATCCAGCTTCGGGAAGACATCAGCCGCTTGCTTCTCGCGCAGGATCGCTCGTTCGCTTATTCGCGTGTCCAGGCTTACATCGTGGCGGGACATGAAGAGGACAAGCGTTTGATCGCGGATGGTCGTTGCCGGCCGAGTTCGCGATAGCTGTTGATAACAGCCCGCCAGTAATTGCGCTACACATCCGGACGGCGACCTTGTCCGCCTTCCCATGAGATATTACTGGCCCACGCCCACCCTCCGCCATCTCCCCAATCCCCCTCCCGCCCCAAAGAATATCCCCTTGCCCCTCAATGTTTTCCCGTTTCAAAACCCAACCACCGCCGCTTCCCCCGTCTACCCTGGGACCGCCATGGTAACTGAACGTCAAATCCGAGCCAATCGCGCCAACGCCGCCAAATCCACCGGTCCCGCCACACCCGAAGCCGAGTTGGAAATGGCCCGTGCCCGCCAGGACGCCGCTCCCGCCCCCGCAGCCTCCGGAGCCGTCCTCGCCGCCATTGCCTTCCGCACTTTGGCCGATAGCTCGCGTTCGCTCGCCCTCATGCATCGCTTTGAAGCCCGCACAGGGCCAGCGAGGCCCTCCAAATTATCAGGAACCCGCAAACGATCCGCCGAGCGAGGCTCCGTTGTGCGGGCGAATTTCTCAGAAGCCCGGACAGGGCCAGCGAGGCCCTCCAAATTATCAGGAACCCGCAAACGTTCCGCCGAGCGAGGCTCCGTTGTGCGGGCGAATTTCTCAGAAGCCCGCACAGGGCCAGCGAGGCCCTCCAAATTATCAGGAACCCGCAAACGGTCCGCCGAGCGAGGCTCCGTTGTGCGGGCGAATTTCTCAGAAGCCGGGTATGACCGCCAATACAATCGTGCGCTCGCTTTGCTCCTGAAGCTGCGCCAGGCTCCCGACCCCGGTTTCCCCGTTGATCCTCTCCTTCAACTCGCCACCGAAACCTGGGATGACAATTCTCAAAACGAAACCAATTTCGACGCTGATCCCGGAAAGGATCCAACTTGCAATGAACAGGTTCCAGATATCACTCCGAACGTCCCGCGTTTTGTAACGAAACCAATTTCCCCCAAGCCAATTTCCCCAACCGAAGATGGAAGAGATCCAATCACCGACGCTCGGGGTGGTTTGACGGAGTTCGAAAATCCTCGCGTGATGCTGTGCCCTCAGGCGTTACAGCGCCCGTCACGGCGCGACGGATGCAGCCCCAGGCTTCAGCAACCCGCCGTTTCCGGCGTCCGAATGCCGGACACCCACTATGAAGACACTCGCCATGAAAACGATCTCGGGAGAACCACCATCGCGAAATCCAATCGACCTCCTCTAGCCCACAGAGGCGCGGGCGCGCCTCGATGCAGAACAATAAGCTCGCCCGCGCCTTCGTTGTGGGCGACTTATCTAGAAGACCGGCGAGCTTGGCCGGGAATGCCCTGCCCGTTGAAGTGGCGCCTTTCGCCGCTACCCCTTCAGGAGGAGGCTTCCTTTTGTGAATCCGCGGGAGTATACTGAATCGGCCTTAACTATGTTCGTTTCAACGCGCAGGACGTTCCTGAAAGCCGCTGGCGCAATGAGCCTGGCCGCGCCGTGCGCCTTCGCGCAAGCTCCGAAAATCACTACCACGCAGTTGGGCGACAACCTGTATCTGCTGAGCGGAGCGGGCGGGAACGTGATCGCGCGCACGGGAGCCGAGGGTGTCGTGATGGTGGACGGCGGGCTCGCGCAGAATGCGGTCGCGCTGGCGCAAGCGGTCGCCGCGCTTCCCAATAGCGGCACGGTGCGGACGCTCTTCAACACGCACTGGCATCCCGAGCAGACCGGCTCCAACGAGAAGCTCGGCACGGCCGGCGCCACGATTATTGCGCAGGAGAACACGCGGCTCTGGCTACAGCAGAACATCACCTGGCCCTGGAACGGACAGAAATTCAAGAAGCTCGTCAAGATCGCCCAACCCAACAAAACTTTCTACGACAACGGCACTCTCGATTCCGGAATCCGTTACGGATACATCTCCGACGCGGCGCACACGGACGGCGATCTCTACGTCTACTTCCCGCAGCAGAACATCCTCGCGGTGGGCGACGCCGCCTACGGACAAGGCTGGCCTGTGGTCGATTGGTGGACCGGAGGCTGGATCGGCGGCATTGTCGGCGGACTTCAACGCATCCAAGCTCTTGCGAACGGCAGCCTGGCATCCAGCAATGGCAACCGCGATACCAAGATCGTTCCCGCAGTCGGTCCCGTTCTCAGCTTTGCCGACATCACCGCGCAGGTCGACATGTACGGCACCATCTACGATCGTCTGAATCAGATGCTGAACAAAGGGCACAGCCCGTCGGAAGGCGTAGAGGCCAAGCCGGCAAAGGAATACGAAGCCAAGATGGGCAACCCCGATGAATTCATTCGCCGCTCTTTCGAGAGCCTGTGGGCCTATCTTTCTCCAGATGCTTAAACGACCTATTAAGAATTCGATTCCCCGGATCGCCGTTATCGGCGGCCTCGTCGCCCTCGCCGGCATCTTTATCGGTTCACGTCCCAGTCAGGCCCAGGACCCCGCCGAGCCGCAGCTCGCCACCGTCAAGACATACTGCGTGACTTGCCACAACGACAAAGCCAAAACGGGCGGCGTCAGCTTCGAAGGTGTCGTTTCCACCGGCAGCCCCGCCGCGAGCATCGCCAAGGACCCCGAACTTTTCGAGAAGGCAGTGCGCAAGCTGCGCGGCCGCGTCATGCCGCCTCCGGGCGCGAAGCAGCCGGACGGCAAGGCAGTCGACTCGCTGGTGGCGTGGCTCGAAGGTTCGCTCGACAAGCTTCCCAATGAGGCCCGCATCTCCGACGGTCAGCTTTTGCATCGGTTGAATCGCGAGGAGTACGAAAACGCGGTCCGCGATCTGCTTTTGGTCGAGGTCAAAGGCGCCGAGCTGCTGCCGCCGGACGACACCGCGCAGGGCTTCGACAACATTGCGTCCGCCTTGCAGGTTTCGCCTTCCTTCGTTGAGCAATACGTCAGCGCCGCCCGCAACGTGGCTCTCACGGCGCTGGGCAGGCGCGATTCTCGCCCGCAGGGGTGGACGTTCCGCGCAGCTCCCGGCAATCAGCTCACACACGTTCCCGGATTGCCGCTCGGGACTCGCGGCGGCATTCTCGCGAAAGTGGATCTGCCTGCCGACGGCGAATACCACATCAACATCGCCGACATGGCCAACGGCCTCTGGGGCAATCAATTGGAATACGAGAACCCCGTGGTGGTGACGGTCGATAATAAGGTCGTCTATGAGACCGTGGTCGGCGGCGAAGAAGACACCAAGTTCTTCGATCAGGTGATGAACGGCGCGCTGGATCGGGTCAATGCCCGCCTGAAGAACATCAAGTTCCAGGCCACGACCGGACCCCACAAGATCGGCGTCACGTTCCGGCGCAAGAGTTTCGCCGAATCCGACGATCAGTTGCAGGTGTTTGCGCCCGGCGGCGGGCAGGATCGTTCCTACCGCGTGAGCTCGTTCCAGCTTCTGGGCCCCTTCGATGTGAAAGGCCTCAGTTCCACGCCCAGTCGCGACCGCATCCTCACCTGCAACCCGGAAAAGGATAAATCCAAAACGCCCGAAGCATGCGCGAAGGAGATTTTTTCGGCGCTGGCGAAGCGCGCGTATCGCCGTCCCGTAACGAATGACGACATCACGGAGCTCATGCAGTACTACGCCGATGGCGTCAAGCTCGCAGCCGGAGGCGTTGCGAGCGGTCAAACAGCGCTCGCAGCCGGAGGCGTTGCGAGCGGTCAAACAGCGCTCGCAGCCGGAGGCGTTGCGAGCGGTCAAGCAACACAGGGTGGTTTCGAGTCCGGCGTCCGCGCCGGTGTCACCGGAATCCTCGCGAGCCCGTTCTTCCTGTATCGCGGCGAGCGCGTCCCCACAGGGTTGCAGCCGGGCGAGAAGTACGCGATCACGGATCTGGAACTCGCGTCGAAACTTTCGTTCTTCCTGTGGAACTCGATTCCCGATGATGAACTGCTCGATCTCGCCATCAAAAGCAAACTCAGCGATCCGGCGACGCTCGACAAACAGGTTCAGCGCATGCTGGCCGATCGGCGATCGAAGACGCTGGCGAGCAATTTCGTGTTTCAGTGGCTCGAAATGACGCGGCTCGACGCGATCGTTCCGGATAACGACGTCTTCCCGTACGCCTCCGGCCGTCTGGACCCGCGTCAGGATTTCCGCACCGAGCTCACGCTGTTTGCCGACAGCATCTTCCGTGAGGACCGCAGCGTCGTGGATTTGCTGCGCGCGAGCCATACGTACTTGAATGAGCGCCTCGCGCTCCAATACGGCATTACCGACGTGAAAGGCGATGAGTTCCGCCGAGTTGAACTGAAAGACTCCGCGCGATGGGGTTTGCTGGGCAAGGGCGCCATCCTGATGGCGGCCGCCTATCCCAACCGAACGTCCCCGGTGCTGCGTGGAAAGTTCATCCTGACGTCCATCGAAGGCGTCCCGCCGGCTAACCCGCCCCCTAACGTTCCGACCCTTAACGATAAGGACATCGGCACGACCAAGGCGCTCACCGTCCGCCAGTTGATGGCGCAGCACCGTGCGAGTCCGACCTGCTCGGCATGCCACTCGGTCATGGACCCGCTCGGCTTCGCGCTCGAAAACTTCGACGCGACCGGAATGTGGAGAGACAAGGACCGCTATGCCGGCACGGTCATCGATTCCGCCGGCGAGTTGCCCGATGGCACTAAAATCAACGGGCCCGACGATCTCCGCAAGGCGCTGCTGCGCCGTCCCGAACAGTTCGTGCAGACGTTTGTCGAAAACCTTTTGGTCTATTCGATGGGCCGCACGCGCGAGTACTACGACATGCCGACCGTCCGCAAGATCGTGCGTGACACGGCCGCAAAGGATTACAAGTTTTCAGCCATCGTTCAGGCGGTGGTCAAGAGTGAACAGTTTAAGATGCGCCGCGTACCGCACGCCGAGCCGGCGCCGGTGCAGACTGCAAGCAAGTAAATTAAGGAGAAGCCATGTTTATCTTCAAAAAGCACATTGCACGCCGTACAGCCTTGAAGGGAATGGGAGCCACGGTCGCCCTGCCGCTGCTCGAAGCCATGATTCCGGCCACAACCGCGTGGGCGGCGACTCCCGCCGGGAAGACCCCGAAACGCTTCGCCTTTGTAGGCTTCCCTCACGGCGCGATCATGGATCGCTGGTCGCCCAAGGAAACCGGCACTGACTACACCATGTCGCCGATCCTGCAGCCGCTGGAGCCGTTCCGCAAGCATCTGACCATCGTCTCCGGGTTGCGCAATAAGCCCGCGGAAACGGCCGAGCCCCACGCCTACATCGAGCAAGGCTGGCTGACCTGCGTGAAGCCCTGGGACTTCGGCAAGGGCGGTCCGGAATCCGGCGTGAGCTGCGACCAGCTCGCCGTCCGCTACGTGGGACAAGACACTCGTCTCCCGTCGCTCGAACTCAGTGTAGGTTCCGGCAGCGCCCGTATCGCGTGGCGCACGCCGACCCAGTCGTTGCCGCAGGAAAGCAACCCGCGCTCGGTCTTCCAGAAGCTCTTCGGACAAGGCGACACCGATCGGGAACGCGCCCAGATCCTCGCGGAAACCGGCAGCATCCTGGATCGAGTGCAAGGCCAGGCGCGGCGCTTGCAGGCCAGCCTCGGCGTGCAGGACCGCGTCATCGTCGGCGACTATCTCGATTCCGTTCGCGAGATTGAGCGCCGCGTGCAGATGGCGGAGAAAGCGGACAACACCGACTTGAGCATTCCGGATGCTCCGGTGGGCACGCCGAACGATATCACGGAATATTTCAAGTTGATGTTCGACCTGATGGCCCTTGCGTTCCAGGCCGACATCACGCGCGTGATCACGCTCTCGATGGATCACGAAGCCAGCATGCGCACGTACACGAACCTGAGCATTTCCGAGGGGTTCCATCCGCTGTCGCATCACGGCAACAATCCTCAGAAGATGGACAAGCTGGTGCAGATCCAGAATTACCACACGGAAGTGTTTGCCGGATTCATCAAGAAGATCGAGATCGCGAAAGAAGCCGGCGGCACCGTGCTGGATCATTCCACAATTCTCTTTGGCAGCGACATGAGCAACAGCGATCGCCACAACAACGATCCGCTGCCGTCCGCGGTCCTGGGACACGCGAACGGAAAGATCAAGGGCGGCCAGCACCTGAAGTATCCCCAGGATTCGCGTCACGGCGAGCTGCTGCTTACGCTGCTCCAGCGCAATGAGATCCCGGTCAAATCCTTCGGTGACGGCGTCGACGGTCTCTCGGAGGTCTAGGCATGGGCGGAGGTCTAGACAATGAGTAAACTAGCGGGAGCATTTGCGGTCCTGCTGGCCGGCGCCTCGATGGCGGCGGCCGCCGACACGGCCGCGCCCAATGGTTCAGCTCTGCCCGGTGGTTCGGCGTTAATTGACGCGGCGGAATCCGGCGACCACGCCGCGGCCATTCGCCTGGTGAGCGCGAAGGGCGCCAATGTGAACTCGACCGGCGCCGATGGCAGCACCGCCATCATGTACGCCTCAGCTAACGGCGATCTTGAACTTGTCCGCGCGCTGATCAAAGCCGGCGCGAATGTCAAACTGGAGAACCGGTTTGGCACGTCGGCCCTCACCGAAGCCGCGATCATCGGCTCCGCGCCGATCGTTGACGCGCTGCTCAAGGCCGGCGCCGATCCCAATTTCAAAACTCCCGATGGCGAAACTCCGCTGATGGCTGCCGCGCGTAGCGGCAAGGTTGATGCGGCAAAGGCGCTTCTCGATGCGGGAGCCGACATCAACGCAAAGGAAACCTGGGGCGGCCAAAGCGCGTTGATGTGGGCCGCCGCGCAAAGCCAGCCCGACATGGTGAAGTACCTCGCGTCATATAAGGGTCCGAGCGGGGGCGCGAACCTGAACGATCACGGCAAGATCAATCAGTGGGAGCGTAAGATCATCGCGGAACCTCGCCCGAAGGATCTGAACAAGGGCGGCTTTACCGCGCTGCACTATGCCGCGCGTGAAGGTTGCGCGGCCTGTGTTCAGAACCTGCTGGCCGCCGGCGCCGACCCCGATTCCGAAGATCCGGACCGCGAGACGCCGCTGCTTCTAGCGCTGGAGAACATGCATTTCGACACGGCCGCCGTGCTCGCTAAAGGCGGCGCCGATCTGGACAAGTGGGATCTCTTCGGCCGCTCGCCGGTCTACATGGCGGCCGACGTCAGCACGCTGCCGATGAAAGGGAACGGCGCGAGGGCCGTCATCCCGAGTCCGGACAAGCTCACTGCTGTCGATGTCGCGCGCATGATGCTCGAACGCGGCGCGAATCCGAACATTCAGTTGAAGCGGCGTCCGCCGTATCGCGACGTCCCGCAGGATCGCGGCGGCGACGGCATGCTCGCCCAGGGCGCCACGCCGCTATTACGCGCGGCGCGTGGCGGCGATGACAAGTTCGTCGCGCTACTGTTGGAGTACAAGGCGCTTGTCGATCTGCCGAGCAAGGAAGGCATCACCCCGTTGATGGCCGCCGCCGGCGTCGACTACGGCGCACGCGTCACGCGCGGACGTAACCGTACCGACGAAGGCGTGCTCGCCAGCATGGATCTGCTTATCAAAGCCGGCGCTAACGTGAACGCCCGCTCCGTCGTGGATCGCGGTGCGGCGGGTGGTCGTGGCGGCGGTGGCCGTGGCGGCGGCGGCCGTGGCGGCGGTGCACCTGGTGCTGCTGCCGGCGGTAGAGGCGGAGCTCCCGCTGCAACTCCTGCCGCGGCCGTGCCCGTTGTCACTGCACTCGCAGACGACAGCGCCTCCGCGCGCATCGCACAGACCTTCCGTCGCGGCAGTCAAATGCCGAGCGCGAACGCCGTCCCGAACCAAACCGCTCTGCACGGTGCTGCCGAACACGGCTTCGATAAGTTCATCGAATTCCTCGTCGCCAACGGCGCCGACCTGACCGCCAAAGACTCGAGCGGCCGCACGCCCCTCGACGTCGCCCGCAGCGCCGGCGGTGCTCGCGGCGGTGCGGATGCGTTCCCGAAAACCGTGGCACTGCTGGAATCCTTGATGCAAGCGAAGGGGATCGCGGCTCCGGCAGTTTCGGGCCGGTAACCCTCACTTGAGTGTGAAGATTTCTCGCCGGGTTCTCAATCTGAGCGTCGGGGTCGGCGCGAACCTGGGGTCCAGCCACCGTTAGATTGGTCACACTCCTGCGGGCGGCGCGCCTGCCGGAAGTCGCCACGCCGCGGAGGAACGCGGAATTGTTCACTGCCGCCTATGTAGTTGGTGTTGGTCGCCGTGGGCGGAGTCAGCGGAAGGCCGCTGCCGTATTGCAGAAACGCGCCGAGCATCCAGTCTCGAACCACATTGGCAACGATTGTGTTGCTGAACCAGGCTGACCTTGTGGGGAACTGGATCAAGTTGCGGACTGGTTGGAGAAGGCGATCGAGTAGCGCCATTCCGGACGGTGAACAATCAGACAGTGGGCGCGATGTCAGCTACTGGGGAGATCCACTCCGAGTTTACTCGCTCGATGGGTGGATATTCGTCGGTGGATCTTGGACGAGACGATTCAGTTCTCCGGCTTCGGTCCAATGGAGAATCTGAAGGCCAAGGTCGGCACCCTCCTCCACAACGTCATAGTAGCGGACCTCGCAAAGCATGAGATCGTCGCCGCTCTGAACCCTATACACCTCCCCAGCCCTCGGTACTTCTTTCAATGGCGTATCGAAATGAACCCTGACGCCACGCGTTGAAACGTTCACGACAGAGCCACCTAAGCGGGTGGCGACGGCCGCCAGCGGTATTACGACCACCGAAGCGCCTAGTTCGATCCTTGGCTCCGACCTGCGTTCGTCAACATTCATCAAGGGAACGTCCGACTTGGTCCTCATGCCGCTCCGTAGCCGCGCCCGAATGACCATTCCGTTTAACGAGTGCGCGGTGCGTCCACCGTCTGGTGCAGGAGTGTATCTCCCATCGTGACAGTCGGGGAAATGGGTTGCTTTCGCCTTTGCAAGAAACGGTCGAGCAGCTTCCGCAGGTAGAACGATCCGCCTAAGAAGGCCGCGTAGGCTGCTTGATACATGAATGCGCCGGTGCCCGGATCGGCGTATCCGAAAGCCTTGGAGGGGCTAGCCAGGAGCAAGGGCACCAGCAAGGTGAGGAACAACCACGGGTGCGACTGATTTGCCTTCGTGAATTCTGCTTTGGAGCGTCGGGCCTGCCTTGCGGCCCCAGGTACCGGTTCCCCGCAGACGTAGCACTCCAAATCCGTCCTCGTGATGATGCCGCTGCAAGAATTACATCGTGCCATGGCCCATTAGAGACCGCGCGGCCTCCTAAGTCTATGGAGCGCGTGTACCCTTGTCGCAATGGCACTTTCGTTTCTTAGGCTGAGTGTTTCGCCCGAGGACCTTCGGTGCCGTCGTACCAGGGGAAGGATCGCGCAGGAATGTCGCGGGCAGGACTTTGAGTGCTACGTCACGCATGAGCGTCGTGTCGCGGGCGCGGTATACCTCGCCCCTCTCGCCCGCGCCGATGAGCGCAACGATCTCGTAGACCAAGGCGGCGGTGCTCCAGATGGAGTAGAATCGGTCCAACGACTACTCGCTTGCAGCCGGTGCGTTGGCCGGGACATCGCCGCGATGTAAGGCACGAAGCAGCCGTGCTGAAGCGGATCTGAATTAGGAAGGGAGAAAGCATGAGCACCAAAGGGAGATCGCGACGGTCATTTCTGGTTGATTCCGCAACGGGCCTGAACGCGGCGTGGGTCGCGGCCAACTTACCCGGCATCCTCGCTGCTCAGGAGCACGCGCGACAGGCGGCCGAATCGGGGAAGCTGCCGCGCCTCGAAGTCTTCACCGAAGCTCAGGCCGCGGAGATCGAGGCCATGACTGCGCAGATCATCCCCGCTGACGAAACCCCCGGTGCGCGCGAGGCCCACTGTGTTTACTTCATCGACCGGGCTCTGTCCACTTTCGCCCGCGGCAGCCAGCCCGCCTATATGCAAGGGTTGCGGGATCTTCAAGCCAAGACGCAACAGCTCTATCCGGACGCGAGCAAATTCTCGGCACTCACTTCCGAGCAGCAGATCAAAACGCTCACCGAGATCGAGAAGACGCCGTTCTTCAATATGGTCCGGACGCATACGGTCATCGGATTCTTCGCACGCCCGGTGCATGGCGGCAACTACGACAAAATCGGGTGGAAGCTCATCGGCTACGACGATTCGCTGAACCATAAGCCGCCGTTCGGTTACTATGACGTGCAGCCCCAACCCAGCCGTAAGGCGTGAAGGAGAAACGACCATGAAACAATATCCAACATCCACGGAAGTCGACTTTGTTGTGATCGGTTCCGGAGCCGCTGGAGGCATCATGGCCAAGCAGTTGTCGGTGGCCGGCTTTTCGGTCGTGGTTCTGGAGCAGGGAGGTTGGGGGAAGTACGGCCGCGAACAGGAATACAACAAGGACGAGTGGCTGAATCGCAACTTGAGCGACGAAGACCGCTTGATGAGCGACCCGTCTCGCCAGCGCAACACGTTCCGCAGGAACGCGGAAGCCAAAGCCGCTCCAGGCACGCACAGCTACGGCTGCGTAGTAGGTGGCGGCACGGTTACGTACGGCGGGAGCAGCTGGCGGCACCTTCCGTATGAGTTCAAGGAAGCCTCGTCCGATCCGACCATTCCTTCGGGCACCGGCATGGCGGATTGGCCGATCGCCTACGAGGAGATCGAACCTTACTATACTCAAGCCGAATGGGAGATGGGCATCTCCGGCCTGCGTGTAAATTCGCCGTTCGTCGCGCCGATGACGAAGGATTATCCGGTCCCGCCGGTGCCGCTGAAAAGCTCGGGCGCGTTGTTCAACACCGCGGCTCAAAAACTGGGACTGACCGTCGTTCCCGGGCCTCTCGCGATCATCACGAAGCCTTACATGGGGCGCGCCGCGTGCGTGAACTGCGGAATCTGTTCAGGCTATGGCTGCCAGGTCCGCGCGCGATCCAGCTCGGCCGTCACGATGCTTCCGCTCGCGGAGAAGACCGGACGCTGCGAGATTCGGGTGAGGAGCTATGTGCGCGAGATTTCGGTCGACAACAGCGGCCGAGTCACGGGCGTCGTCTATTTCGATGCGCAGAAGCGGGAAGTGCGTCAAAGAGCGAAGGCGGTGGTCTTGTCCGCCAACGGCTCGGAGTCGGCCCGCCTTTTGTTGCTTTCGAAGTCGGCTCGGTTCCCCGAAGGGCTCGCGAACTCGAGCGGCATGGTGGGAAAGTACTTCATGAGCGGAAACGGGGTCACCGCCAACGCGCTGTTCGAGCATCCGCTGAACGAGTACAAGGGCGTCATTTCCGGCGCCGGCATCGTGGACTACGTGGCTTCCGATCCGAAGCGCGGTTTCTATGGCGGCGGGCGCCTGACGGCCCGTGGTTATCAAACCCCGCTTGATATCGGATTAGACGGTTTGTCTCCGGAAGCTCCGCGTTGGGGCGCGGGATACAAGAAGGCGCTGCGGGAAGAAGCCAACCACAGGATGACGATCAATTGTTTCGTCACGCAGATGCCTCTCGAAACAAACCGCGTCGATCTGGACCCCGATGTGAAAGACGATTGGGGCCTGCCCGCGATGCGCATCACCTCGACGAGCCATCCAGACGACTTCAAGAACATGGAGTTCTTCCGGAAGAAGTCCATCGAAATCCTGGAGGCTGCCGGAGCGAAGAAAGTATGGGCGCCTCCCATCGGCGATACCCGGGGCGGCGCGCATAACCGCGGCACCTGCCGGATGGGAAACGATCCCAAGACATCGGTGGTGGACAAATATCACAAAGCCCACGATGTGCCCAACTTGTTCATCGTGGATGGCAGCAGCATGGTCACGGGTGGCCGCAATCACCCCACCCTGACCATCCAGGCGCTCGCGTTCCGCGCGGCTGAACATTTGATCCAGTCCGCTAAGAAGGGTACGCTCCGAACCGCCCTATAGACCGGGCCGCCTACTTCTTGACGAACTTGTGTAAAGCCATTGAACTCACGCCAGCCGCGTAAATGATGTCGCCTTTGGCATCGGCGCTGACTCCTTCGGCGAGCGCGATTTGCGGGTCGGGCGACAGGTCCGGGATGAACGCCTTCACAGTGCCATCCTTGGCGCTGCCGATCCTGATGCCCCGCTTGACGCCGGGATTGGTCTTTTCGTCCGATTGCGAGTCGACCGAGTACAGCACATCATTCTTTCCAATGAAGAGGCCGCTCGGCCGGCCAAACTGCTTCCATTGATCGAGGAACTTCCCATCCTGATCGAAGATCTGAATCCGGCTGTTTCCCCGGTCGGCGACGAACAGACGGCCCTTGGAATCCATTACGATGCTGTGGGGCGTGTCGAACTCGCCCGGTCCCGTTCCCTTCTTGCCCCACTCCTTTATGAATTTCCCGTCTTTGGAGAACTTCACGACGCGGGCGTTGGTGTCTCCGCCATGGCCGTCGGCGACGAAGATGTCGCCGTTGGCCGCAATGGCCACGCCACATGGGCCATTGAAGGCATCGGGTCCGGCGCCCGCGACCCCGGCTTTTCCGAGCGTCATCAGGACCTTCCCGTCAGGACTCATCTTGAAAACCTGTTGTCCCTTGCCGTCTTTTGCCTGTGAGTCGGTCACCCAGAGGTTACCGTCGCGATCAATGGTCAACCCGTGAGCCTGAACGAACATTCCCGCACCAAAGCTTTTCAAAAGCTTGCCTGACGCATCGAACTCCAGGATCGGAGGCTCGCTGCGGTGGAATACCCAGAGGTTGCCGTGGGCATCCGGCTGGGCGGAAATCACTTGTCCCCATTGAATCCCCGCTGGAAGCTGCGCCCAGTTTTCGATCGGGCGATACGGATTCGGCAGGTTGTTGGTGGCCAAGACATCGGCCCCGGCGTAAGCGCCGATCGTGAAAATGAGTAGCACCACCAGCAACGTAAACTTCAAGCTGTGTGATCGAGACATTAGCGGATTCTCCCTTCGTCAGTTTGGAGCCTTAATTCTACCTTCGGGCAGGCCTTAAGGCAATTACGACAACCCGGCTATCTGAAGGCCCGCTTCACAGTCCTGATCCGGGAAGCGGCTCCAACGGAGGCGGTCCGGGTGTATGATGGCTGCAAAACTGATTCCAAAACAGAATCCATGTAAGGCGCAGGGAGGTTGAAATGAACGGACGTATTTTCCGCGGAGTTGCCGCTATCGCACTCAGCATGAGCTTTACTGCGATGCTCGCATTCTCTCAAACAGCGGGGCCAGCTAGAGGGCCGCAATCACCAACCGGCAGCCTGGCTGGACGAGACACCGGCGGTGCAGGGGGCAATGGGGGCGCGGAGCCGTGCACTCACTCGCCCATTTGCGCCTGGGGAAGAGGGCGCAATGTAATCGCTCACGAAGAGCGCACTCCCGATATGGGTTTCACATTCGCGTATCCGTTTGCTTTGCCAGACGGACTAACCGGCGGTGTCGCGGCAGTCGCCATGAATTCGAGAGAGCACCTTTTCGCCTTTCAGCGCAACCCCGCGGGAAAACCGCAGTTGTTTGAGTTCGACCAGAATCACCAGCTTGTCCGCACGATCGGTGAGGACGCGATCGGCCACCAAAACAAGGCGCACGGCATGGCAATCGACGCACAGGACAATATCTGGATCTGCGACGAGAATGGCGACACTGTGATGAAACTAAGTCCCGAGGGGAAGCTCCTCATGACCATTGGTGTGAAGGGACAAAGAGGGGATTGGGATGAAGCCAAGGGACAAAGGCTTCTGTGGCAGCCGCTGCACCTCGCCTTCGCTCCGAATGGCGATATTTATATCGGCATGGGTCATGCGAACGAAAGCCCCAATGACACCGATAAATCTCCGGCCAATAGTAGTGGCGCCGCGCGCATACTGCACCTCGATAAGAACGGCAAATTCATACATCAATGGTTTGGCAACAATGCGGGGCAAGGACACTTCAGCATGGTCCATGGGATCGCCATCAATCCCAACAACGGCAACGTTTATATTGGCGACCGGGAGGAATATCGCATCGTCGTCTATGACGGGAACGGCAAGTTCATCAAAACCATTCAAATGAGAAATCTTGTTTGCGCCCTGTATGTAGACCCGCACGGCCAACTCTGGATGGCGAGCGGTCAGGATGGCCAAATCTTCAAGATCGACTGGGATGGCAACGTACTCGGTGCGATAGGCAACGGACCCGGCAGAGGGGAAGGCCAGTTTATCGAATCCAGCTACATGGCCATGGACTCGCACGGCAACCTGTTTACAGGCGACACGAGCGTTGGCCGTATCACGGAAATGGTCGCGCCTAAGAAGTGACGAGGTTGGTGATTTTTGGCCTGCCCGCAGCGAAACGAGGATGGATGGCGGCTCGGCCGGATTGCCGACGCTTCCCGACAGGCCAAGCCGAACTGCCTTCGACACAATGATCAGAGACCGGCAGGCATGCGGCCGGCGAAGCGGGAGGTCGGCGGGTCTGCGACCTGAGCTGCAAGCTTTGCAGATTCGCCGTTATAATGGTCACCGCTCCGGAACCAGACGGAACTCTTAAGGAGGCCAGGATGCGCGCAGAGAAATTTTCATCGGCGGTTGTTGTGAGCGCGATGTTCGCGTCGGCTGTAGCGGTTGCGCAGACGCGAACCTCGCTGGACGTTTATGTCATCGATGTCGAAGGCGGCAACGCCACGCTGTTCGTTGCGCCTTCCGGTGAGTCGCTGCTCATCGATACCGGCAATGCCGGCGCCGCGGCCGCCCGTGACGCGGGCCGCATCGTGGATGCGATCAAAGACGCCGGATTGCGGCAGATCGATCATCTGATCATCACGCACTGGCACGGCGATCATTTCGGCGGCCTGGCTGAGCTGGCTTCCCAGGTTCCTATTCGAGAGTTCATCGATCACGGCCCTAATGTCCAGCCGGGCGAGCTGGCCGACACATTTCTCCAGAAAACGTATCCGCAGCTTTATGCCAAAGCCAAGCACACGGTGGCCAAACAGGGCGACAGGATTTCCATGGCAGGTTTGGATGTGCGCGTGGTGACTTCCGCGGGCGAGACGATCAAGACGCCTCTGCCCGGAGCCGGCAAACCGAATCCCTACTGCGCCGGTTTCAAGCCCGGAGAAAACAACGCCGAGGACCCGCAATCCGTTGGGGTCTACATGACCTTTGGAAAATTTCGCACGATTCATTTGGGCGATTTGACCAAGAACAAGGAATTCGAACTCATGTGTCCCAATGACCGCATTGGCGCCGTGGATGTGCTTTTGGGTTTGCACCACGGGCAGGCCAGCTCGAATTCGCCGGTACTGGTGTATGCCGTGCATCCGCGCGTTGCCATCATGAACAACGGCACGCGGAAAGGCGGGGAACCGGAAGTGATGCAGACTGTGCATTCCTCCCCGGGCCTCGAAGATCTCTGGCAGCTTCACTTTTCGCTCCTGAGCGGGCAGGAGTACACGGTGCCGGGTATGTTCATCGCCAATACAATCGATGACCAGCAGCCTGCGATGCCCATTGCTCCGATGGCTGCTCCACAGCCTGGGCCCGGAGTGCCGCCCGCGCCAGTCCACAACGGCAAGGCATATTGGATCAAGCTGTCGGCGCAGCGGGACGGCTCTTTCACCGTGACCAACACGCGGAACGGCTTCAGTAAAACGTACAAAGCCGGGCCGTAAGCGGCCCGGGCGGATTACGGCTCTTCTTTATCAAGACGCTGAAGCAATCGTGGAGCGCGGAACTCACGCCGTCGATCTCGGAAACGACGGTCTGCGGCTCTTTGCAGAACCGTCGCGATTCGGCGATCGGGGGCTTTACTTCCTGACGTATTTCGTCACGCCCCTCAGTTGTGCTTCCGCTGTATAGATGTTGCCCGCGGCGTCGATGGCGATGCCTTCCCCCATGGCGCCGTCCGGAGAATCTGGCGTCATGTGGGGCGGAATAAACGTCGTCACTTTCCCGTCTTTCGGGCTCCCGATGCGGATTCCCCTCTGCCAGCCTGGGTGAACCTTTTCGGTCGACTCCGAGTCGGTCGTGTATATCACGTCGTTCTTGTCGATGGCCAGTCCGCTGGTGCGGCCGAAGTCGTCGTATTCAAGGATAAACTTCCCCGCCTTGGTCAGCACTTGAATGCGATGGTTGTGGCGATCGGCAACGACCAAACGGCCCTTGGAATCGAATTCCAGCGCGTGAGGCGTCCGGAACTCACCGGGCCCTGTTCCTGCCTTGCCGATGACCCTGAGAAACTTCCCGGTCTTGTCGAACACCGAGATTCGCCCGATGAGATTGGGATCTGCCACGTCCGAATGGCTCTCGGCAACGTAGACGTCACCATTGGCCGGGTCGGTCACCACGGCCGTCGGGTCGGTCAGGGCTTCGGGAGGATTTCCCCTCACGCCCGGCTTCCCCAACGTCAGCAGGACCTTGCCTTCGGGACTGAACTTGACGACAACGCTTCCCTTCTTGTCTTCTCCGGGAAAGTTCTTGAGGTCGCCGGTGCTCGGGGCTCGCGCGTCGGTCACCCACACATTGCCCTCTCGATCGACATGGATGCCATGCGGCCACACGAACATCCCGCCGCCAAAGCTTCCGATCTCCTTCCCTGAATCGTCAAAATGGTGGACGGGGCTCGCTTTCGTGCCAAGGCAGCCTGGGGTTGTCCCGGACGAGCATCGGTCAGTGGCCCACACGGACTTGCCATCCCGGTCGATGGCCACGCCGTTGGAACCGCCCCAAGGCCTTCCCTCTAAACTCAGCCGTGCCCAATCCCTGACGACGCGATAGGGGTTGGCGCCGCTGTTCACGGGCTCCACCTTGTCCGTCTGAACGGTGCCGCCGCGCTGCTGCGCCTGAACGCCGGTTCCTTGCATGGCGACCCAGATGACAATCATCGACGCTGGGAACCCGAATCTCGCAACACCCGATAAGGACATCTCGATCCTCCTTGTCGTACTCCTTGACGTTCGACGACTTACTTCCAGTTCTGAATGGCCTTGTAGTGCAAGGACTCCGGAGTGAGTTCGGTCAGCTCAATGCGACCCATATAGGGGTCGGTGATGTTGGCGAGGATCGCCTTCGTATCACTGGTGTTCGTATCGCTGACCATCACACCGCTCTTCCTGAACCTCGCGACAGCCTGGGCCGCGTTCTCGACCTGGAGCCCATAATGAGTAAAACCGGCGGGCCGCTCCGCGGTTGCCGGGTTGAGCTCGAGAAATGTGTTCTTGCCGATCTGCATGTAAACAAGCCGTGGCTGCCCCTTCTGGTCGTTGACGCGGAACGCTTCACGGTACCCCATTTTCTGGGTGTAGTACGTAACCGCCTCAGCGATATTCGACACACTGATTCCAACGTGATTCATCATTACGACACCACCATTGGCGTTCTGCGCCAGCCCTACCTGTATCGCCAACCCCGCGAAGAGCCCGGCCGCAAAAAGCTTTGCACCACTCATACAGCCTCCACGCATACAGCCTCCTGAAATGGATTCATCAATGGGCCAACCCATTCTGCAACAGATAGAAAGTCAAAACAAGCAAGGGGGGGATCTATGTGAACGGGCGGTCCGGTCGCGTGTCGCGGGTCCTATAAACCTCGCCCCCGTCCCCATTTCGGCCTTAGCCTATCAACGGCAGCTCGTGCTTGCGCTACGGCGCATCCTTCCCCTACTTTTTCAAATTTGGGGTTTGGCGTAGAGTCGAGGATCCGACAAACCTCCTCACCCACGCGAGCCAGTTCACGACCACGGTGAGGGGAGGCGCTTCGCCGAGCCCTGGCCGTAGCTCGATGCGGAGGTCTCCGCGATTGAGCCGCAGATCATCGTCTGCCTGGGCGCCACGGCAGCGCAATCGCCCCCCGGCCGCGAATACCGGTTGACCAGCGAACGAGGCAACTTCGTCGACCGCCCCTTTAGTCCACCTCAACCGTCCACTCCGCGGCGATTCTCAGCGCCCCCGGCGAAGAACAGCGCATCTGGAATATCATCGCTTCGTGGAGGATTTGAAGAAGGTCAGTGAACAGCTTCTAAGGAACTCGCCCGCACAACGGAGCGTGCCTAACCCAAGGCATGCTCGGCGGAGTACTCGCGAGTTCCTGGCCGTTTGGGGGGCCGAGCCGGCCCTGTGCGGGCTTCGCTGCCGATCACGGCTTGACTTTGCGGTCGTCCTTAGGCTTGACGTTGAAGGGCTGCGAGGGAAGGCCGCCGAGCGTGATGACCGTCTTGCCGTCGCTACGCGTCAGGCCGGCGGCCCAGGCGTGCTTAGAGCCATCCTTGGCCAGGAACGCCGTCACTGTGATCTCCTCATGGGCCTCCTCCATGGCTTTGTATACCGAGGTGTTGAAGCCATTGCGTTGGAGAACGTTCGGCGGAGGCAGTTCGAGAGCCCAGTGGATGGTCCTGCCCTTGTCGTTATTCACATCCAGATAAATCCAGCCGTGCGGATTGTCGGGCGACACCTTCGTCACGTTGCCGGTCAAGGTGATAGGCTTCTCATCGTCGTACTCGGCTTGGAAGGAATGATGAGCCGACATCGGAATCCAAGCGCCCAGCAAGCAGGCACCGAGCGAGAACAGCAACCTTAGTTTCTTCATGAGGATCCTCCCGAGAATTCTATTGTGCTTCCCGTACCACTCGGAAGCCGATGTCGCCGACTTTCAAATCCGTACCGTAATAGTAGTAGCGCGAGGACAGGCGCAGGTAGGGGGCGAAATTATCCCAACCGCCGCCGCGGAAAAGCGGGAGCCCCTCGGCTCCGCCGCCGTTAATCAGGAGTCTCCCCTGCGCGTCGTAACCCTTGGGTGGGCCGCCGGCGCCACCGCGACCCGGGCCGCCGCGACCGCCGCCGCGACCGCGGCCGCCTCCTCCACCGCCACCACGGCCGGGCGGAGGTCCCTTGGGATCCACGCTCACCTCAGGCAGCGGAGTGACGTCGTAGTAGGCCGCCCGGTCGTCCACCCACTCGCGTACGTTGCCAAGCATGTCATAGAGGCCCCAGGCGTTCGGCTTCTTCAAGCCCACCGGATGCGACTCGTCGTCAGAGTTATCGGCGAACCAAGCATAGTCGCCCAGGGAAGCCCGCGGGGGGTCGGGGGCGCCCGCGCGAGCGGCGTATTCCCACTCCGCTTCGGTCGGTAGCCGGTACTTGTAGCCGTCGTTTTGCGCGTTGAGTTTGTCAAGGAACGCGTGAATTTCGGCTTTGTTCACGCTATCCACGGGATTCTTCGGGCCCTTGGTGTCGCTGGGGTTGGAACCGGGCCCCATCACGCCTTCCCATTGGGCCTGGGTGACTTCGTACTTGCCGAGTTCGAAGCCCTTGGTCAGACGCACTTTATGGGTCGGCACTTCATCTTCCAGGCAATCCTTGTCGCCCTCCACGCAGCCCATCATGAATTCGCCCGGAGCGATCTTCACGAATTCGATTTGAGTAGGGTTCTTCGCTCCACCGGGGTCCAGCCCATTGGCTACGGGCTTCGACGCATTCGGGCTTTGAGCAGCGGCGGTTAACGCCACCAGGAATCCGACGCGGATCGAGATCATAGGGTTATCCAGGACACTGGTCGAGTATAGTCTCACAGCGCGCCCGTTCGCCAGGACCTGCTAACACGATAGAGGCCGCAAGTAGTGTTCGCCGGATGCTTACGCCCAGTTTAGCCGATCACGAATCGATTAAGTCCTGGATTACAGCGTATCCCGACACCGAGCGACTTGCCTGCCATGGCGACTCGACAGACCGCTTTACTTTGTGCCCTTCCCTGCCGGCGGGATCACCTTCAGGTCAGCCTGGGATTCCGCTTCGCTCTTGGTAGGCACCACCTTGTCGGGATCGATCCGCACCATCATATAAGTAATGTGATCGGGGATCTCGGTGAACTGGTGGCCTGTCCCGGCGGGAATGACGATCATGTCGCCGGGCTTGAGGTGGGTCACCATCGGCTGCCGGATCGCGTCGGAGCTATATCCCGGACCATTTTGCAGCCGAACGGTCTTCTCGTCAGCCGGTCTCTTCACGGGATTCACCAGATCCGGACCGGTCAGCAACGTCCCTTCCCCATCGATCACGTGGTAGACCTCGCTGACCTGCTCATGCTCGGCGACCGTCCCTTTTCGGCTGGGGTCTGGAAGGAGCTTGCCCCGCGTGACCATGCCGATGCCGACTTGGACCTTGCCGATATCCACCGAGCGCACCTGCTGATCGACCAGTTGGTATTTTATGGCCTTTGCGGTATAGGCATTCAGCTCCGACACCGGAATATAGGTGGCCGAACAGTGGCGGCAAGTCGGACTCGGCCCGCCACTTTGGGCCATGAGGGTCAACACGGCAACGCTGGCTCCGATGATGACCTTCGTTGAGATTCTTAGGCTTCTTTCCATACGCGCTCCTGTTCTGAATGCGCAATCCCGAATGAAGATCATCCAGGATTGCCATTTTCTTTTCCGTTTTATCCCTGCGGCCACGAGCGATTATACATCCAACGACCCTTCACCGGTATCGCTTGTCGGTTCACTTCGATCTCTTCGCGGCTTCCGCGGCCGATTTCTCTTCGGCACGAGCGCCAGAAAGCGAGCCTGCCAAGCCATAGTTTCCTTCGTGGCATGCATACTCCAAGATCGGTCCGTGAGTCCTGATCATCGGAATCCGTGCGGTCCAGGGTCTGGTGAACGTCTCGGGATCGTTTACGGTGAATTCGTAGAGAATCATGTCGGGACCAGTCAGTGTGAAACGTTCGATCAGACGCATGTATTCACTGGATCCGCGGAAGCTGGTGCGGCCGGTGAAATTGGTTGTTTCGACGACCAGAGTGTCGCCCTCCCAATGGCCCCGCGAGTCACCCAACAGTTGGCGAACGTTCTCCGGCAGGTGTGGGCGCCCATCGGTGGAAATGATGCGAGCGTCGTGGATTTGCTCGCTCAGAAGCACTACTAACCCGGGAGTCTGCACAATCTGGTAGTTGGCGTTGTAGTTGGCGGGAATCATCGGCGGCCCGGCGTTTGTCACCGCGATGCAGCGCTCTGCCAGCCCCCGGTTCTCTGGACCGTCGAATTCATGTCCTCGATTCTGTGCGGCTCGGTCGGCGGCTCGCTTCTGGGCTGCCGGAATCAAGGGAGGAACTCGGCCATCCGGAGGATCGACGATCAGCGACGTTCGCCTGTCCGGTGTGATCCTTCCGCGGTCCCTCCAGAATTCGTTGTAAGCACGGCCCACATCGGCGTCCGCCCCTCCGTCGCGGCGATCCCCGTCGACATTCCTTAGTTCTCGCTTCTCGAATTCGACCGCTTCCTGTTCGCTCAAGACCGGTTTCCCTTCGAATTCCTTGGACCTTTCGAGGGGCGTAAGCGTGGCGTTGTTCCAGATTCCTTGCAGGTCCGGCTTGCCGTCCGGCGTACGCGGCACGGTCCAAGTCTTCGCGGCGGGCGCTTTCTTCGCCGAGGAGGACGGTACTTGCCCGGCAAAGGCGGCCGCTGCCACCAACGTGGCCACGATCGCATACACGGGAATGCCTTTCGACGCTAACAATCGACAGCTCATGTGGACCTCCATTACTCCCCACGCGCAGAGACGCCACTGACGGCTTCCTCGACCGGCGGTTTCGATTCTACGTTTCAAGAGGTTTCGATGTCAACCCAGGCCGGCCCGACTCCCGGCATCACATGCCTTTATAAGTCCACCTCACGATACGCTGCCCAAAGGACTCGCCCAAGTAGATATTGCCCTTTGAATCGCTGGTGATGTTATGGATGTGAAAGAACTGCCCGAAACCGCGCCCGCCGTACCCGCCAAAAAAACCGATCACCTGGAGCGTCTGGCGGTTCAGGATCTGCACCTTTTTATTGACCCCATCGGGCACGTATAAGAACTGCTGCTGTTTGTCCGGCGAGAAGGTGATGTCAAACGTCGTTCCCTCCTCACCGATCGTGTTCCTCTCTACATATCCTTCTTTCACATATGTGCCGTCGGGCTGGAACACTTGGATGCGGTTATTCCTGCGATCCCCCAGGTAGACCAAGCCGTCGTTGGAAATGGCGATCCCGTGCGGCGTGTTGAACTGCGCCGGTCCTGGCCCTTCGAAGGTACGCTCGTTGGAAGCCTTGTCGTCCGGCTTTTTTCCGTAGGCTCCCCAGTGGCGCTTGTAAGCGCCCGTGTCCGCGTCATATACAATCACCCGCCGGTTGCCATAGCCGTCAGCCACAAACACCTCGTTGGTTTTCGCATACACGGCAATAGCTGCGGGCCGGTTCAAGTTCTCCGTATCGTTACTCCCGCCGGACTTGCCGTGGTGGCCGATTTGCAACAGGAATTTTCCCTTGTTCGTAAATTTCAAGATTTGGGTGTCCTTGCCGCCGTTGCCCGCGATCCAGACATTATCCTTGTAGTCGACAAACATGCCGTGTTCGGTATCGGGCCATTCGTAGCCGGGCCCGGGTCCGCCCCAACCCTGCATCAGGTTTCCGGCCATGTCGAATTCCAATACCGGTGGAGCCGGGACACAGCAGTCGCCTTGCGGCGGGTTTAGCGATGCATATTTGTCGTTGGCCTCAAGGCTTCTCGGACGGTTGGCGACCCAGATGTGGTCGTGAGAGTCCACGAAGATCCCCCCGATACCGCCGAGCATCCAATAGTTAGGCAACGGCTTCGGCCAATACGGGTCTGGTTGGAACTTCGGCACGCCGCCTGCGGCCGTTGCCGTCCGATGAAGTATTACCGGCACGGCAAACATTGCGGCGAGGGCCACGGTGGCTGCGCCTGCGTAAATCCTCGATTTCATCGCGACCTCTCAGTTCTTCATACGACAACATGGGGGCGAGAATCTCATACGGGTCGAGTTTGGTGCCCGCAGAAAGCGGCATGTGAGTGAATCTGTAGTTTATCCGATCAAGAGGTGGATTGCTCCTGAATCACGGCGAATACGCATCCGGACTTAAGCCTTGCGAGTTTGAGGCCTGAAGTATCGAAGTCATTCAACCGATGGACCAAAAGGGAACAACCCTGGGAAAGGCTGCCCGATGCTTTCGACTATCACAAGAAAAACCGACCGCAGACGCAAGGGACGCGACCCGATCAACGTCTCGCTGTCGATCCTTTGCACGGACCAGAACGGCCGTGAAACTGTGATGCACGCACAGCTCCTCGATATTTCGGCATTCGGGGCGCGGCTAGGCATTCTCCAGAAGATACCCACTCATTCGGCGGTAACTTTCTATGAACATAAGCTCGGTGTCGGCGGACGGGGAACCGTTCGGTTTTGCCGTACCGCGAGAAAAGGCTACGAAGTGGGTCTGGAGTTCCCGAACGGCACGGGCTGGAGCCCCGCTGTGCGGGAGAAAGCAGATTTGCTGAAGCCGACCGCTACGGTTTGTCGCGACCAGCCGGTTTCGCCAGACTTGCCGGTCGACCCGATTGTTCCTTCGAGGGGCTAAGCTTCGCGAGCTTTCGGTGGGCCGCTAAGCGAACGTCAGCTATGGCCGATCACGGGCTGGGTTCAATCCCGAGGCATTCGACGGTGTGTCGGGACCGGCCGCAGAATGCCTGCCAACGCCCTACGGGAGTTGCTCGGGTTGGAGCGACAGTGCGGGTCTCCCAACTCTCCGGCATCGGTGGGGAGGTCGCGCTGGAGCTGCCGCAGGGGCCGGTTTTAACCTCCGGCATCGGCGACAGCGTGCGAGTCTTGAGAAGTCCCTATCTTACTGAAACATAAAGTGCGGTTCTCGGATTGTTCCACCACCGGAAACTATCCTAGACTGGAGGGTACGAGGAGAAAGCCCATGGAAGCCTGCACCCATTTGAAGCAGATCCACAAGGTCGCGCCGCGAACCAAAGGTTGCGAGGAGTGCTTGAAAACCGGCGACAGCTGGGTTCATCTGCGTCTTTGTCTCACTTGCGGGCAAGTCGGATGCTGTGACTCCTCCAAGAATAAGCACGCAACCAAACACTTTCACGCCACCCAACATCCGCTTGTACGGTCGCTTGAGCCGGGTGAGGATTGGATGTGGTGTTATATCGATGAGGTCGTTCTGGAATAGCCCTGAGGCGACATGCCGGAAGCTCCCGAGCAAACCGATTCGATGTTCCCCAAGCTGGATGACGCGCAGATAGCGCGCCTGGCGGCATTCGGGCAACAAGGTCAAGCGGACGCCGGTGCGATCCTCTTCGAGCAGGGGGATGCGACTCATGGCGTCTTTGTGGTGCTGGATGGCAGTATCGAAATCACCGGCATTTCACGCGATGAATCCATGCTCAGGGTCCTCACCCGTGGGATGTTCACCGGCGAGGTGAATCAGCTTTCGGGAAGACGCAGTTTGGTTCGATGCCGGGTGCGCGAGGCGAGCTTGATTCTCGAGATCGGCCGGGCGAACCTGCGGCGGATTTTGCAGACCGACGCGGTACTTGGCGAGATCCTGTTGCGCGCCTTCCTGCTTCGCCGCGTTTATCTGATTGCCCATTCGGCCGGCGATGCTTTACTGATTGGATCCAGCCATTCCGCGGACACGTTGCGTCTGCGCGGCTTCCTTGCCCGCAACGGCCATCCGCACACGTATGTCGACGTGGAGCGCGATCCTGACTTTCAAACGATTCTCGATCAATTCGCGATTGGAATCGCGGATATCCCCGTGCTGATCTGCCGCGGCGAGCTGGTGCTTCGAAATCCCAGCAACGCGGAAGCGGCCGAATGCTTCGGGTTGAACGAGGGAATCGATGAGAGCGGCGTCTACGACCTCATCGTGGTGGGAGCGGGGCCCAGCGGTCTGGCCGCGGCGGTCTACGGAGCCTCGGAGGGACTGAATGTGCTGGTGGTGGAGAGCACCGCGCCGGGCGGGCAAGCCGCGTGCAGCTCGAGAATCGAAAACTATCTCGGTTTCCCCAACGGGATTTCCGGGCAAGATCTGGCTGGCCGCGCCTTTGTTCAAGCCGAGAAGTTCGGGGCGCACGTCGCGGTGGCTCGATCCGCCCGCGCGCTGAAGTGCGTCCGCCCGCCCTACACCGTGGAGCTGGATGATGGAAAATCGGTGCAGGCTCGCAGCATCATCGTTGCCGCCGGCGCGCAATATCGAAAATTGCCTCTGCCCAACCTGGCTCATTTCGAAGGCTCGGGCGTGTACTATGGCGCGACGGCAGTGGAGGCGCAGCTTTGCAGCGATGCGGAGGTGGCCGTCGTCGGAGGAGGGAACTCGGCTGGCCAGGCCGCGATGTTTCTGTCGGCGCATGCGAAACATGTGCACTTGTTAGTCCGTGGACCGGGGCTTGTGGACAGCATGTCGCGATACTTGATCTCGCGAATTGAAGCGTCTCACGACATCACTCTCAGAACGTATACCGAGGTCGAGGCGCTGGAAGGCGATGCGCATCTGGAGCGTGTCCGCTGGCGGCAGGTGCAGACGGGCCAGACCGACGCTCACGACATCCAGCACCTGTTCCTGATGACCGGCGCCTGCCCCAACACCGCGTGGCTCAGCGGATGTCTGGCGCTGGATAGCAAAAAGTTCATCCGGACCGGAGCGGACCTTGGACATGACTGGCCGCTTCCGCGCCCTCCTTATCTATTGGAAACGAACCTTCCCGGCGTGTTCGCGGTAGGCGATATTCGAGCCGGAAGCGTAAAGCGAGTCGCTTCAGCGGTAGGCGAAGGATCCATGGCGGTTCAATTTGTCCACAAGGTCCTGGCCGAGTAAAGGAGATTGCCAGTGGGTCCTTCTCAAGTGCTCCTACTTGCGTTCCTGATCGGCGTCGCCTCCGGCCTGCGTTCTCTGGCCGCGCCCGCGGCTGTGGCGTGGGCCGCGCACCTGAGCTGGCTCAACCTCAACAACACGCCGCTTTCTTTCATGGGATCGACTGCGGCTGTGGCTATCTTCACTGTGCTGGCCATCGGCGAACTTGTCGCCGATAAGCTTCCCTCCACGCCTAGCCGCACGAAGCCCCCAGGTCTGATTGCCCGAATTGTTCTCGGGGGTCTATCAGGCGCCGGTGTCGCCGCCGGAGGGATGCAAAGCATCGGGCTCGGCGCGGTTTTGGGAGTTGCGGGCGGTCTCGCCGGAACCTTTGCGGGCTACCAGGTTCGCACCCGTCTGGTGCGGGCTCTCAAGGTTCCGGACCTGGTTATTGCCCTGCTGGAGGATGCGGTGGCGATTGGCGGAAGCTTTTTTCTTGTTTCGCGGTTCTAGCCGGCCGCTTCACGCATCATATTGACTATGACACCTACTTGAGACGCGAAGATGAAACATTCATTCGATGCGATTGTCATTGGAACCGGACAAGCCGGACCGTCACTGGCGGGACGCTTGGCGGCCGCGGGGATGACGGTCGCGGTGATCGAGCGCGGCCGTTTCGGAGGAACCTGCGTGAACACCGGATGCATCCCGACTAAGACCATGGTCGCAAGCGCTCATGCCGCCCATGTGGCGCGACGCGCCGCCGAATTCGGCGTAACCATCGCCGGGCCGGTGGGCGTGGACATGAAACGGGTGAAGGCGCGCAAGGACGAGATTTCTGTCAAGTCGAATCGGGGCATTGAAACCTGGCTGAAGAACATGACCAACTGCACGGTCTATGAGGGTCACGCCCGGTTTGAATCGCCTCACGAGATCAGTGTCGGCGATGCCAGGCTGACGGCCGAGCGCATCTTTATTAACGTGGGTTGCCGCGCTATGTTGCCGGACATTCCAGGGCTGAAGGGCGTTCCCTACCTTACAAACAGCTCCATGATGGAAATAGATTGCCTTCCGCGGCATCTTATTATCGTCGGCGGCAGCTATGTTGGGCTGGAGTTCAGCCAGATGTTCCGGCGCTTTGGAAGCGAGGTTACAATCCTGGAAATGGGTCCGCGGCTGATCCAACGCGAGGATCAGGATGTCTCGGACGCGATTCGGGAAATCCTGGAACAGGAGGGGATCGGCATCCGGATGAACGCGAAGGTCACTCGGCTCGCAAGACTTGGCGACGAGATTGTCGTCAGCGCGGACTGCGCGGGTCAGGGCGTGCTTGAGATAAACCAGGAGATTCGCGGCTCGCATCTCCTGTTCGCGATCGGGAGGCGTCCCAACACCAGCGATCTCGGTCTGGACAAGGCCGGCGTCGAAGCCGATGCGCGCGGGTACATCCTGGTGGACGATCAACTGCGCACCAACGTCCCCGGCATCTGGGCGATGGGCGATTGCAATGGCAAGGGCGCGTTCACGCACACCTCCTACAACGACTTCGAAATCGTCGCCGCAAACCTTCTCGACCACGATCCGAGGCGGGTGAGCGACCGGATTCTGACGTATGCTTTGTACATCGATCCGCCGCTCGGCCGCGCCGGGATGACGGAGGCTGAGGTTCTCAAGAGCGGGCGAAAAGCGCTCGTCGGAAAGCGGCCCATGACGAAGGTGGGGCGCGCCGAGGAAAAAGGAGAGACGCAGGGCTTCATGAAAATCGTAGTGGACGCCGAAACGCACGAGATCCTGGGCGCGGCCTTGCTCGGAACCGGCTGCGATGAGGCGATCCATTGCATCCTGGACACGATGTACGCCAAGGCCCCTTATACGGTGATTCAACGCGCCGTGCATATTCACCCAACCGTCGCCGAGCTCATTCCAACCATGCTTGGAGAGCTCAAGCCCGTTTCCGCTTGAACAGGAGGCATTCGTGCTCGCTGCACCTGAAGATGTCGAGATTCACCGTGCGTTATTAGAACGCATCGCGGAGGCTCGGAGCCTAACGGATAGGCTCTTTAACCTTGTCAGCGCGAATTCTCTCTATGAGCGCCCCATCCCGGAGAGACACCGGATCATCTTCTACCTGGGGCACCTGGAGGCGTTCGATTGGAACCTGCTTCATTCGCGCCTTCCGAACGCCAAAGCGTTCGATCCCGGATTCGACCGTCTTTTCGCATTCGGTATCGATCCGATCGACGGCGGTCTGCCATCCGATCAGCCCTCGGACTGGCCTGCCAGGACGCAGATCGAGAATTACCGGAGCCGGGTCCGGAGGACCCTTGACGCGGCGCTTATGGACCGGAAGCTTTGCGACTGGGGCGGAGGTGAATCTCCACAGGTGCTGCTGAACGTCGCGATCGAACATCGCCTGATGCACGCCGAGACGCTGGCGTATATGCTGCATCAATTGCCGTTCGAACAGAAGCGAAGCGAGCCACAGATGCCGGTTCCGCCAAGTGGTCCCGTGCGGGCGGCCAGGGTGGAGATTCCCGCCGGGCGCGCTACGCTCGGGTTGCCGCGCGACGATATGGCGAGCTTCGGATGGGACAACGAATTCGAGGCCACAGCCGTGGATGTGCCCGCCTTTGCGATCGACCGTTATAAGGTGACGAATGGTCAATATCTGAAGTTCCTGGACGCCGGCGGATACCAGGAACGCAGCTTGTGGACCGCGGATGCCTGGGATTGGAAGACACGCGAGGGCATCGCGCATCCCCTTTTCTGGTCGAGAGCGAATGCGGGATGGCGCTATCGCAGGATGTTTGACGAGATTCCATTACCGCTGGATTGGCCGGTTTATGTCAGTCATGCCGAGGCCGGCGCTTACGCCGCGTGGGCGGGAACACGATTACCCACGGAGGTGGAATGGCATCGCGCGGCCTATCAGCCCCAGGGCAGGCAGGTTGAAGACCTGCCCCACTTCGATCTGGAGCGATGGGACCCATCGCCGGTGAACGCCATTCCGGCCGGCAGGAGCGCATTCGGCGTAGAAGGTTTTTTGGCGAACGGATGGGAATGGACTTCGAGCCTCTTTGAGCCCCTTCCCGGCTTCCGCCCGTTTCCGTTCTACGAAGGCTATTCCGCGAACTTCTTCGACGGCAAGCACTACGTGATGAAGGGAGGGTCGCCGCGAACCGAACGGTGCATGCTGCGGCGCTCCTTTCGCAATTGGTTCCAGCCTCATTACCAATACGTTTACGCGGGATTTCGCTGTGTTGGAGAGTGACCTCATGCTGACAAATGCAATGATTGCGGACACGGCGGCGGATTTTGCCGCGGACATTCGGGCCGGTCTCACGAAGGCAGGCCAGAAGGAGCTTCCCTCCAAGTACTTGTATGACACGCTCGGCTCGAAGCTCTTCGAGGTGATCGTGGAACTGCCCGAATACGGATTGACACGGGCGGACGAGAGGCTGCTGCGAGCAAACGCACATGAGATCGTACGTCGCATCCCCGGCGACGTGATCCTATGCGAGCTAGGAAGCGGAAGCGGCAGGAAGACGCGGTGGATTCTGGAAGCGCTCTCCCGCCGCCGGCATACGAACTACTTTCCCATTGAGATCTCTCCCGTTGCTTTGGCGGTGTGCCGGCGTGAGCTGGCAGATATCGATTCGGTAGGGATCGTCGGTCTCGAGCGTGAATACCTGGACGGGCTTCTGGAGGTGGCAGCCCGGCGCCGGGAAGGCCAGCGTATTTTGGCGCTGTTTCTGGGCAGCACGATTGGAAACTTCAGCTATCCCGCCGATAGAAGCTTTCTGCGCGACATTCGGACGATTCTGCAACCCGGCGACGCTCTCTTGCTTGGTACGGATTTGGTAAAGCCGGTTCCTCAGCTCATCGATGCCTATGACGATCCCCTGGGAGTCACGGCCGCATTCAACCTGAATCTGCTTGCCCGCATCAATAGAGAACTGGAAGGGGGCTTCGACCTCAGCCAGTTTGAACACGTGGCGAAGTACAACTCCGAGACCCGAAGTGTGGAGATGCACCTTCGGTCGGCGCGGCGGCAAACCGTCTCCATTCGGCGGGCGGATCTGACGGTCGGCTTTGAGGAAGGCGAAACCATCTGGACGGAGAACAGTCACAAGTATTCTCTTGAAGAGGTCGCCCGCATGGCCGAGACGGCCGGATTTGGGTTTGCGGCTCAGTGGGTCGACCGGGAATGGCCCTTCGCGGAGACTCTGCTGGTGGTGGAGAACGTGGAATAATGCAGCCATGCCCCTGGTCGAATTTCGCAACGTCTCTTACGACATTGCGGGCAAGCGGATCCTGTCGGAAGTCAGCCTCAGCGTGGAGGCCGGCGAGACGCTGGTGCTGCTCGGCCGGAGCGGGTCCGGTAAGAGTACGGCGCTGAAGTTGACCAACGGGATGCTGTTCCCGACGGAGGGTCACGTTCTGGTGGAAGGCCGATCCACCAGGGAATGGGACCCGATCAAGCTGAAGCGCCGGATCGGCTACGTGATCCAGGACGTGGGTCTTTTTCCGCACTTCAGCGTGGCCCGCAATATCGGTCTGGTTCCACGCCTCGAAGGTTGGATCGAAGCGGATATCGAACGTCGCGTGAATCAACTTCTGGACAAAGTCGGGATGCCGGCTTCGGAATTCCGGACGCGGCGGCCGCGGGAGCTCTCCGGCGGCCAACGCCAAAGGGTCGGAGTTGCGCGTGCTCTGGCCGCCGATCCGCCGTTACTCTTGTTCGACGAGCCCTTCGGCGCGCTTGACCCGGTGACACGATTGGAGCTGCAACAACAGTTCCTCGAATTACAACGCGATTTTAAGAAGACGTCCATCTTCGTGACGCATGACGTGCGGGAAGCCATTCGACTCGGCAGCAGGATAGCCTTACTGGCGCGGGGAAGGGTGGAAATCATCTCAAATCCGGCTGAGTTTCAACGCGCGCAAAGTGGGGAGGCTCGCGCTTTCCTGGCTTGTCTTTGATTGGTACACGGCGATTGGTACACGGCGATTGGTACGCGGCGATCGTCAACGGAGGCATATGCGTTCGGATCTCACAAGCGACATCGTCCGTCTGACGGGGGAACACCTATCCCTGGTGGGGATTTCCATGCTGCTCGCAATCCTCCTGGGCGTTCCGCTGGGAATTCTGGTAGCGCGGCATCAGGGTGCGCGGCGGTGGTTATTGGGTTTATCGAGCGTCGTGCAGACCATCCCCAGCCTGGCGCTGTTCGGGTTCCTGATTCCGATTCCCTTCATCGGCGGCATTGGCGCCCGCACCGTGATCATCGCGTTGGTATTGTATGCGCTTCTTCCGATCCTGCGAAATACGTTCGTCGGAATCCTGAGTGTCGATCCAGCCGTATGCGATTCGGCAATCGCCATGGGCATGACCGATGGGCAACTGCTGCGCCAGGTACAACTGCCTCTGGCGGCCCGGACCATCATGGCCGGGATTCGAGTAGCGACGGTGACCACGATCGGCACCGCAACCATCGCGGCGGCCATCGGAGGAGGGGGGCTGGGTGTGTTTATTTTTCGCGGTGTCGCTTCGGTGGACACCGCGCAGATCCTTGCAGGCGCGATCCCCGCGGCTGCGATCGCGCTTCTTGCGGACGGAGGATTGGGATGGTTGGAACGAAGACTATCGCCGGCATAGCCGCGCTGCTGGTTCTGTGCGGATGCTCCATACCGGGGGCGAAACCTCCAATCCGCGTGGGATCGAAGAACTTTACGGAGCAGGTTGTGCTGGGTGAGATCATCGCGCAGCATCTGGAACATCGGCTCCATCGAAGCGTGGAGCGCAGCCTGAACCTGGGGGGCACGCTTTTGGCACATCAAGCTCTTTTGAGCCGTCAGATCGATCTCTATCCTGAATATACGGGGACAGCCCTGGCCGCGATTCTCAAGGCCGCGATTCTCAAGGACGCGATCGACAACGATCCCGGAGACGTTCTGGCGCGCGTGCGGTCGGAGTATGTCCGGAGGTTTCACGCGGAATGGCTCGACCCGCTGGGCATCGACGATACTTTCGCCATGGTCGTAAATGGACCGCGGGCGCGCGCACAGCAGCTCGAAACACTGACGGACGCATCCAAAGCGCCCGAACCATGGACGCTGGGAGTGGGTTACGAGTTTGAGCAACGCGCGGATGGCTTGCCGGCGCTCGAGAAAACCTACCGCTTGCGTTGGACGGGCGCGCCGAAGACGATGGATCTCGGCCTTCTCTACAAGGCCATGGAACAGGGTCAGGTGACGATGATCGCCGCGAACTCAACTGACGGGATGCTCTCGAAAATGGATCTACGAGTTCTGCGCGATGACCAGCATGCGTTTCCACCTTACCAGGTGTGCATCGTGACCAGGCAGGACACAATGCACGAAATCCCTGGATTGCGGGACGCGCTTCTTGAATTGTCGGGGAAATTCACCAACCAGCAAATGCAAAACCTCAACTTCCAGGTGGATGCCCAGCATCGTTCCGTGGCGCAGGTGGCCGCGGAGTTCTTGCGACAAGCCGGACTCGACTAAGACGGCGAGGACTACTTTTTCACATCCGTAACGGTTATGTCCAAGCGATGACAGACGCGAAACCCAAACAGGCCGCTGACCTGGACCGCCGTTGTGGGTTGGCGGTTCACTTCCGTATCGTTGACGCTGAAAATCACATTCGCACCATTCACCTGAACGGACAGGTTGTTGGACTGCTTGCCGTCGGCGCCTTCAGCCTTGATGGCTGCGTTCTTGGTCCAGGGGACGACCGGGGCTACCATACGTCCCTTGCGGGTCGCAATGTAGAACTCGCCTGCCTGACGCACCTCGAAGTAGGTGTAGGTTTGATTGTCGTCGGCCAGATTCGCGCCGCCGATCATTAGTCCATAGGCGTCGGGGTGGGTCGCTTTCACGTTCTGGGTCAGGGTAGCAGAGAAAGTGTGGTTGCCGGTGGCGGTCCAGGCCGGGTTGAAGTACGTGCCGTTGCTGGAGGGTGGGCCTCCCGTTACGAAGTGAAAAGCGGCGCCTTCCATGGTCAGCTTGTTGTCCGCGCCAGTGCCGGAGTCTGCGCGTACGGACCAGCCGTCGGCCAAGTTACCCGCAGCATGAACGACCGCCGGTGCGGTCATAGTTGTTACAACGTTGATGGCGGCAAAGCCTGCCGCCAGACTAAGACACGTCAGCACAATGGCCGACCGCTTACTTGTAAAGGAGCGAAATGGATTTGTAGAGTTCATGTGAGCTCTTCCAAGTATACCGGACGAGCCAACGCTCACGTGCTCGCCCCTGTGCAGCGCTACAATATTCATCGTGATGAAACCGCAACGACGTGAATTTCTCCGTGCCCTCGCAGCTGGCGCAACGGCGCTGAGTTTGCCTCGGACCGCCTTCAGCCAGGCCGGCCCCACGGCATCGAAGCTTAGCGACACGAAGCTTACCGACACGAAGCTTACCGACACAAAGCTTACTGACAGCGTGACGCTGATTTCAGGAGCGGGAAACAACGTCGTCGCGGTCAAGGGCGACAGCGGAAGTCTCCTGGTGGATTGTGGCGACGCGGCGCACGCCCAGGATGTCCTCAAGCTCACAGGCAGCGTCACGAAGGTGTTCAATACGCATTGGCACCTGGAATCGACGGGGGCCAACGACGCGATGGCAAAGGCCGGGGCGAAGCTTGTTTCGCATGTGAACACGCAACTCTGGATGACCCAGGAGATCATCCGCGATTGGGAAAAGTGGGAAAAGAAGGTTTTCCCCCCGCGCGCCAAGGAAGCTCAGCCAACCGAAACGTTCTACACCACCGGCAAAACCACGTTCGGCGCGGAGCCCATCGAATACGGTCTCATGGCGATGGCCCATACGGATGGCGACATCTACGTGTTCTTCCCGCAATCGAACGTGCTGGCGGTGGGCGATGTCATCCAGGCAGCCCGGCTTCCGATGCTCGACTTCACCACGGGAGGCTGGATCGGAGGAATGCAGGAGGCCCACCGTACCGTGCTTCGGCTCGCGAACGACACGACGAAGATTGTTCCCGCTACCGGGCCGGTGATGACCAAGGCCCAGGTGCAGGCAAGCCTCGACATTGTGACCAAAGTACGCGACCAATTGGTGAAGCTGGTGAAGTCGGGCAAAGGACCGCAGGATCTGATCGACGCCAAAGCGGTCAAGGAATTCGAAGGCCAGCTTTCGGGCGATCCCGACCAGTTCCTCTTTACCGCCTACCGCGGGATCTGGGCTCACGCCCGCGAACTCGGCGGGGTTCTGTAGTGATCAATTCTTATCTGTGTTCATCCATGTTCATCTGTGGCGTATAATAATCACCGAAAGCATTTCATAGTGCGTAACTTATCGAACATCGGCCTCCTCGGATTCGTGGGAGCCAGCCTCCTTCATGGCCAGGCCCCGCCCGCCGCCAATCCGAACCGAGCGCTTCTCGATCGCTATTGCGTCGGATGCCACAATCAACGGCTCAAGACCGCAAAACTAGAGCTCGACGTGCTCGACGTTACGCATCCGGAGAAGGAACCGCTGGTTTGGGAGCGAGCCATTCGCAAACTGCGCGGGGGCATGATGCCTCCACCGGGAGCGTCCAGACCGGCGCCCACGGAGGTCAACTCGCTGGCCACCTACCTCGAGGACTCGCTGGACCAAGCCGGCTTGGCGAATCCCAACCCTGGAAGCGTCCGAATTCATCGGCTCAATCGCGCGGAGTATGCGAATGCGGCGCGTGATATATTCGGAATCGATGTGGACGCGGGTGCGCTCTTACCCACGGACGATATCGGTGACGGCTTTGACAACATTGCGAGCGCTCTGAAGGTGTCCCCGTCATTTCTGGATCAGTATTTGATGGCGGCACGGGCGGTGGTCAAGAAGGCCGTGGGAACGCCGTTCACAGGCGCCGAGGTGAAGTCGACGGTGCGGGGAGTCGACGCCCGCGTGCCGCTGCCTCCCGGAGGCCGCGGCGGAGTTACCGCCCGCTTTCTGTTCCCGTATGAGGGAGATTATGAGCTCCGCGCGACGGGCAATCCGGCAGTTTTCACCGTGGACGGAACCACCGTCGACAGCCAGGGACGCACGCACCTGACAGCGGGGTTTCACTCGATTGTGGCGGCGAATGCAGCTCACAGCTTCGTTGAGAACGAGGGTGCCTTGCAGGGATTCGCTCCTGGTTTGGCGGGCACCGGTTACGCCAGCACGGGCACGGCGAATACGGGCGCGGGCGGCGGTGGCGGAAGAGGCGGAGGACCCCAGGCCAGCATCACTGTTGACGGTCCCTTCAATCCCTCCGGGAATCCGGTGGAAACGCCCAGCCGTGCGCGCATCTTCGTTTGCCGCCCGCCTGATCTTCAGGAAGAAACGGCGTGCGCATCGCGCATTCTGGCGAATCTTGCGCGGCGCGCATTCCGGCGTCCCGTGACCGACAAGGACATTGCGCCTCTGATGCAGTTCTACGCCCAAGGCCGCCGAGGCAATCAAGCAGCGCCGGGCACCTTCGACGCGGGCGTCGAAAGCGCGCTGGTGGCGATGCTCTCCAGCGTCAAGTTCCTGGCTCGCGTGGAACTGCCGCCGGCCGGCGCGAAGCCCGGCACCATCTACCGGCTGAGCGGGTTGGAACTGGCGTCGCGTCTCTCGTTTTTCTTGTGGAGCAGCATCCCCGACGAAGAACTGCTGGCCGCGGGCGCGGACGGAACGCTACGGGACCCCGCTGTATTGGAACGCGAGACCCGGCGCATGCTCGCCGACCCGCGCTCGAAAACATTGACCACCAATTTCGCATTCGAGTGGTTGAAGGTTCGCGACATCGACAAGTTGGATCCAGACCCATATGTTTATCCCGGCTTCGACGAAGCGCTGAGGACGGCGTTCCGGCGCGAGATGGAACTGTTCATCGACAGCGTATTTCGCGACGACCGCAGCGTGATCGATCTTCTAAGCGCCAACTACACCTTCGTGAATGAGCGGCTGGCCGCGCACTACGGCGTGGACAATATTCGTGGCGATCAATTCCGCCGCGTGACGCTCACCGACGAGAACCGTTTTGGCTTGTTGGGCAAGGGCGCTGTGTTGATGGTCACGGCGTATCCGAACCGCACCTCGCCGGTTCTGCGCGGAGCCTACATTCTGGAGAACCTCCTGGGCACGGCGCCCTCGCCGCCTCCGCCCAACGTGGAGGCGTTCAAGGAGAACAAGGAAGGGGAAAAGCCCAAGACCATCCGCGAGATCATGGAAACGCATCGCGCCAATCCGACGTGCAACGCGTGCCACGGCGTGATGGATCCGTTAGGGTTTTCGCTGGAGAATTTCGACACCGTCGCCACGTACCGGTCAATGGACCGTTTCACCCGCACCAAGATCGATACCAGCGGCAAACTGGTGGACGGCACGGTCCTAAACGGACCCAGCGATTTACGCAAGGCTCTGCTGACGCGCCCCGAGCAGTTCGCGCAGACGTTTACCGAAAAATTGATGACCTATGCCTTGGGCCGGGGGATGGAAGCCTTCGATATGCCCACGGTTCGGAAGATTGTAAAGGATGCCAAACGCGACAACTACAAATTCTCCTCGATCGTGATGGGGATTATTGCCGCGCCGGCGTTCCAGTCGAGTATGGTCGAATCAGGGTCCACGGAAGTGGCCGCAAAATAGTCTCCGTTATCGCGCTCTTGACATCACTGTTCGCAGGATATTGTTGATCCGGGTCGAATAGCCCTCTCCGTATGTCTTTAGCCAGTCGTATACGTCCCGATCCAGCCGGGCTGCCACCAGCACTTTCGGTGCCCGGCGAAATCCCGCCAACTGCTCATCGGTCAGCGGAGGGATGTCGGAGTAATCGATTTCAGAGTCATCGCCGGAGGCCTGCCGCTTCGCTATGCGAGTCAGGACAGCCGTTTCCCGCTTATTGGGCGGCTTGCTGAATATAGATTCGGCGCTCACGCTGATTCGCTTCCCGCGCCGAGATGATACGGATGATTTCTTCGCCATTGTCGTCGTCCTCATGATATGCGTGCACCACTACCAAAAGGGCCGTGGATACGGCCCCGATCGCATGCCACCGCTGCTCGCCTGCGATGATGCGGTCGTGCATGAGAAGCACGTTCGGATCGTCGAATACGCGCGCGGCAGTAGCAAATTCCAAACCCTTGTGCTTCGCCTGGTTGATTCGATTCTTGCTTGAATCCCATTCGAAGCGCATCGTTATACATAGTGTATAACACATGGCGGAGACCAACCCCTGGGGAGTCCCGTCGGTTGTTAGATAGAGTCGAGTTGCTAGCACCCCGATGTGGTGGAGCCTTCGTGTTAGGCTGTCCAGAGACGGCTTTTATGCAACTCGGCCTAGTTGTGAGTTTAGCTGGACTCAATGTTGGATGAAGCTCCCCACGGCGGCCTCACTTCGGTTCATCCGGTGCCAATGCGCACCATGTTCCGTCACTGCTTTCTCGTGAACTTCGCGGTCCGGCCGGATGTGCTCGCTTCTCGGTTACCAGACCACGTACGACCCGACGTGCACGATGGCTGGTCATACTTGTCGATCGTCATCGCGGAGATGGAGAGGATGCGTCCCGCCTTTCTGCCGCGAGCTCTCGGAATTACGTACTCCCAAGTCGTTTATCGCGCGGTCGTGGTCTGCGGGCGGGAACGCGGTGCATACTTCGTTCGTAGCGATGCCGACAACGCGCTGATAGTCCTAGCTGGAAACGCTCTGACGTTCTTTCGATTCCATCGCGCGGACGCCACGTGGTCGTTTTCCGCGGGCACAACTCGTTTTTCGCTCCGACCGAGAGGCGCCGAAGCCGCTGGGATTGACGCGGAGTATGACTTGGCTAACGCGAAGGATCAGATGCCTGCGACGTCGCGATTCGCGACACTGGATCGGGCGCAGTGCTTCTTGACCGAACTCTACGTCGCCTTCGGGACGAAACGTCGCGACGGCTCGGTCGATGCGGTGCGCATTCAACGCAACGACTGGCGTAGCATGGTCGTTCGAGATCAAGTCGGCTCATACGAGGCCATGAAGTCCGGTGTCCTCTTTGGGCCGGGTGAAGCGGAACTGGACTCCATTTTCTACGTGGAACGCCTGAACTACCACTGGCATCGCGGAATCATCGTTGATGCCAGCTAACGGATCGCAGCCGGCACCCCTCGCGATCTGCGCCGCACTGGAATAGAATGTACATGGAGTCACCGAACATGTTCATCTCGAAAAAGCACTTGACGCGGCGGACGGTTTTGCGAGGAGCCGGAGCGGTCGTTGCCCTGCCGTTGCTCGACGCTATGATTCCCGCGCGCACCGCTTTGGCGCAGACAGCGGCGAAGGCGACACCTCACCTGGGATTCATCTATTTCCCGCACGGCGCGGTGATGAACCGGTGGACGCCGACGGGTACGGGCGAGATCGGTGAGTTCGGCGAGATCCTAAAGCCGCTCGACAAATACAAGGCGATGACCACGGTGTTCAGCAATATCGACAATCCGGCGGCCATAGGGCCGGTGCATGCGCTTTCGCCCGGAACGTGGCTCTCCTGCACTCGCCCCGCGTTCAGTCAGGAACCGCACGGCGGAACCACGGCGGACCAAATCGCCGCGCAACACATCGGCCAGGAAACGCCGATGCCGTCCCTCGAGATCGCGACGGACAATCGCGGCGGCGGCGGGTTCTGCGATCGCGATTATGGGTGCTCCTACGCCAGTACGATTTCATTCCGCACACCTACCACGCCTCTACCCATGGAGATCGATCCGCGGAAACTTTTCATCCGTTTGTTCGGCCAAGGCGACAACGCAGCCGAGCGTGCGAGATTGTCGAAGCACTATGCATCGGTGCTCGACATGGTCGGCGACGAGATCAAGGATCTGGAGCGCGTGGTCGGGCCCTCCGACAAGGCCATGCTCTCCGACTATTTGGAAACCGTGCGCGAGATGGAGCGCCGCATCGAGAAGATGGAAGCGCGCGATCTTTCGAAAGTCGATATCCCGAACGCCCCCGGAGAGGCCGCGCTCCCGATCGACCAACACATCAACCTGCTGTTCGACCTGGTGGCGCTGGCTTACCAGGCCAACATGACGCGGGTCTTCTCCTTCATGATGGCGGCGGAGGTCAGCGGCCAGACGTACAACCACATTGGCGTCCCCGACGCGTTCCACCCGCTGTCCCATCACAACAATGAGCCGGCCAAGATGGACCGCCTGGTGAAGGTGCAGACGTATCACACGCAGGTTTTCGCGAAGTTCCTCGATAAGCTCGCGAAGATGCCGGATGGCGACGGCACAATGCTGGAGCATTCCCTGTTCCTCTATGGCAGCAACATGAGCAACAGCAACGCGCACAACCATTACCCGCTACCGACATCCATCGTGGGGGGCTGGAAGACGGTCAAGGGCGGCCGGCATTTGGTGCCCGCCGAGCACACGCCGCTCTCGAATGTGCTCTTGACGATGCTGGACCGTGCCGGCATCCCGCAAGACAAGATCGGCGACAGCACAGGAAAGTTCCCAGAGGTCTAGCACCCGTGGTGAAAGTCGCTCAAGCCCGAAAATGGCAGGTCGGAGACCTGCCCCACTACTGCCGGTCAATGATTTACCAGTGGGGCAGGTCTTCGACCTGCCAGCTACTTCTGCTGCTGGCGGTTGCGGCGGCGGCGTTTGGCGCGGATGTTTCCCTCACACAAGCAATCAAGTCCGGGCAGCGTGCCGCCGCGATCGATCTGATCGCGAAGAAAGCGGCCGATGTGAATGCGGCTGAGGCCGACGGCTCCACCGCTCTGTTGTGGGCCGCGAATCTGAACGACCAGGATCTCGCCGCGCGCCTGTTAAAGGCCGGGGCGGATCCCAAGGTCCGCAACCGGCTAGGATCCACGCCGCTCGCGGAAGCCGCGTTTCATTCGAACACTGAGATGATCAAGGCTCTGCTGGACGCCGGCGCCGATCCGAATGCCGCTGGGCCGGACGGCCAAACGCCGCTGATGATCGTCGCGCGGACGGCCAATGTCGCCGCGGCAAAGCTCCTGCTGGATAAGGGCGCGAATCCCAACATCACCGAATCGCAGAAGAACCAGACACCGCTGATGTGGGCTGCTGCGTCCAGCCAAGGCGCCATGGTGCTGCAACTGCTGGCTGGGGGGGCGGCGCCGGACGCAAAATCCGCTACCGATCTCATGACGCCGCTGGTCAGTGGCGAACCGCGTGCCCAGCCTCGTCCCCCAGGAGGTATGACAGCGATGCTGTTTGCGGCCCGCGAAGGCTGCCTGGATTGCGTGAGGGCGCTGGTGGAACACGGCGCGAAAGTCGATCTGCCGGACCCCGAGGGCGTAACGCCATTAATCTCGTCGCTTTTCAACGCGCATTTCGATGTCGCGAAATACCTGATCGAGAAGGGCGCAAACGTAGACCGGTGGGACTGGTGGGGCCGCAGTCCGCTGTACTTGGCAGTGGATTACAACACACTGCCGCACGGAGGGCGCCCGGACCAGCCCTCGATCGATGAAACGCTGCCGATCGACATTATTCGCATCTTGCTCGAGAAGGGCGCGAATCCGAACCTTCAATTGAAGCTTGCGATTCCGTATCGCGCCACGGGCAATGACCGCGGTCTGGACGGCATGCTGGGCGTTGGCACCACGCCGTTGCTGCGCGCTGCGAAAGCGCAGGACGCGCCCGCCATCAAGCTGCTGCTGGAACACGGCGCTTTGATCGATCTGCCCAATAACCAGGGGATGGTGCCGATCCTGGCGGCCTCTGGCATAGGCTCGCAGGAACGCGATTCGCGCGGCAACTACAGAGCCGCCGATATTCAAGAGCACGCCATCGAGTCACTGACGTTGCTGCTGGAGCACGGAGGACAGGTCAATGGACGAGTCGGGCGCCAACAGCAAGTGCCTCTCGACGGAGCTGCGCAGTGGGGCTGGACCAAGGTGGTTGCATTCCTGATCGAGAAGGGCGCGGACGTAAACCTGGCGGACTCGCGAGGCATGACGGCGCTCGATTACGCCATGGGTCGCGGGGCGGCCAATGGCCGTGGCGAGGTACGCAAGGAAGCGGCGGACCTGATCGCGTCCAAAGGCGGCATCGCAGGAACCCCCGTCCCGCAGCAGGGCGGTGGCCGCGGCGGTCGTGGCGGTCCTCCCGCGCGATAGCGCCACGTCCTCGAGGGGTTTGGGACGGAGGCGGTTTCGAGACGGATCTAGTTTAGGACCGATCCGTTGATCCGAAATGCGTCAACGTCCTGATCCTACGCCGGCAACAATTGAAATTATTTCTTTTCGAACAGCTGATTGTAGTCGCGATTGTTCTCGCAGACGAATTCGTCGGCCTTAGTCATGTCGGTACGGAGTTGGAAGACTCGGCTCACCGTCCACGGCTTCACAAAAACGTTAGGATCCTCCATCGTCGCGTCGTACTGGAGCGTATCGTAGTCCGGCCGGCGGAATCGCTCGACGATATGCAGAGCTTCCGTGTGCCGGTAGCCGCTGATCTCGGTTTTGTCGTTGTACCCAACCGAATCCACCACCAGCGTATCTCCCTCCCAATGACCGATCGAATCGCCCATCCAGGTGGGGTCCGGATCCACCGGATGCGGGCCTCCGTCCGTGGGGATGATGCGAAAAGTGCCTGGGAACCCGTTCAGAATCGCGAGGGCATGCGCGCTCTGAACGAATTCGGAATGATAAGGCGCGGCGACGCCCTGCGGCCCGGCCAGCGGCATGCAATCGGCATATTGGCCAGCATCGTCGGCGACACGGACCACTTTGAACTTCTCCGCGCCGGGTTTTAAAACCGGTGCCTCTGGGGCTGCGGCGGCATTCGCGCCGCGCCCGCCGCCTCCCGACCAAACTCCCGAAAGGTCGGGCTTGCCATCCGCTGTTCGAGGCGCTGCCTTTTTGGCCGTTGCCGAGACGGCAGTGCCTCCCGTAATCGGAGTTGTGCCCGCAACGTTCACGGTCACCGTGCGGGTCAACTTCTGATCGTTCGGCCCGAGCACGGTCAAGGTATAGGTGGTCGTCGCGGATGGAGTCACTTTGACGACTCCGCGCGCTGCGACGCGTCCGGGGCCCGGATCAATCGTAATCCCAGTGGGATCTTCCGTCGACCACGTGAGCGTCGCCGCTTGGCCGGGCTGAATCGACGCAGGCTCGGCCACGAAATCCACGATGCGCGCGGGAAGGCCTCGCGCAAACTGGTACGGGTTGCCCTTGCCGGCGGAAACGATCCCCGATTGCGGCGCTCCAGAGGGCGCCTGGGGTGTTGTGGCAGGCGCCTGAGCTGCTGCCAGGCCTATCGAGCATGCCGCCAACACCGCGCCGAATATACTTCTTGCGATTGTCATTCTGGTGCCTCCTCGCCTTTTCGTCCGCCACGGGTCCGGCTTCTCTACTTTAGAACGAGAACCGGGCGATCAGCGTTCCCGTGCGGCCCGTAAGATAAGGCGCCGTGGCCGTAGTTGGTTGGCTGCCCGCCGTAGCGAAGGTGTTGATGACGCCAAACCCGGCGGAATTGATCCCTGCGGTCTTTGTCACGGGGTTCTGCGGGTTCACCCCTGTCCCGGAACTGATGGGGCTTGGCATCAGGGTCCGGTTGAAGATGTTGACGAACTCGGCTCGAATCTGGAAGTTCATTCTTTCTTTAATCCGGAAGTTGCGGCCCAAGTTCGCGTTCTCCGTCGGAACGCGCGGGCCGCGGAAGTTGCTGTAGAGGGTTCCTGTGGCTGTACACGTTGTGTTGGTGGGGCAGGCCGCCCAAGCGGCCGGATTCAGCACCTGTGTGGTTGCCGGATTGTAGCTGTGGATATTGTTGATGTTGACATTGTACAAAGGCTGCCCCGGAACAAGCGTGTCCTCGCTGCTCAGGAAATTCAACGTGGGGCTGGCTGGAGGGACGAGAAAAGCGCCGCTTTGATAAATCGCGAAACCCCCGATCTGCCAATCTCTAATGATGGCGTTCTCGAATTTGTTCAGGAACCCTGCCTTCGGCGTGGTGTAGACGAAGTTGAAGGTCAGCGCCTCCGGCGGGATCTGCTGCAATGCCCACACAGAGCTCTGGGGGTTGAAGAAGTCCTGCCGGGTCGCCCGAGTGAAGCCCTTCGCCCAGGTGAAAGCGCCGCTGGCTTGCAGGCCGTGCGAGAGGCGCTTGGTGGCCTTCATTTGTAAGGAATCGTACTTGGAATTACCGGTCGCGGATCCCGTGGGGTTAAGCGCCCCGAACTGTGGGAACGGGTATATGATGCTCTGCAGCGTGCTGCTGGTAGGAAAGCCGGAATAGGGAAGAAGGTTGGTGATGCCGTGCGCTGCCTCATTCTGGATCACCGCGGCGCTGCTGATCGACTGGGCCAACAGGTTGCGGTCGTTATTGTTGTTGTATCCTGCGGGGCCGGTTCCGGGGTAGGGGTACAAGCCATATGCCGCGTATTGTTGCGGGGAGAGTCGGCTCAGATTGCCCAGAGCGCCGGCCAGCCAAACGACGCGGTTGCCCACATAGGCCGCCTCCATGACGAAACTCCTGGTAATCTCGCGCTGGATGCCGAGGCTGAATTGGTTTGCGCGTGGCGGCCGGTTTTCGTTCGCGTCGGGCATAACAGGCGCTCCCGACACGGTGCCCAGAACCGGGTACCGATTCGGATCGGTGACGGGCCAAGCCGGTGTGGCGATGGAGCCCGAAACCTCGATGTTCACGAATTGCGCGGCAGCAGGAATATACGATGGGCTGTTGGCAGTCACAGCATAGGTTCCGTTGGTGCTGACAAGACCGCCAGCCGCTCCGAACACTTCCGTGTAGACGACTCCCCATCCGCCGCGAAGCACCGTCTTGGGGTCGATCTGATAGGCGACGCCGAGCCGCGGCCCGATCCCGTAAGGATAGCTCTTCTGGTAAAATGTACAGCCGCAGGTGCTGGCGTAATCTGTCGCCCCGGGATGGCCGCCGGCATTGGCATTCGCCAAAGTCTCATCGAACTGTCCCAAGCGCCCGTATTGCTCATGTTCCGCAGTGGCCAAATCCCATCGCAAGCCGTAATCCACAGTGAGCTTGCGGGTCACCTTCCAGGAATCTTGAAGGAACAGTCCCCACTGCTGATATCCCTCACGGGTATCGTTCGGCGCGGACTGGTTCGTGGAGGTGTAGTCGCCCAGCAGCCAACTGGCGAAGCCAAAGCCGGTGGTAAATCCGCTGAGACTATTTGCCGGAGTGAAGGGCGCCGAGGTCGCATTGGTTCCGGCCGTCAGCGTAACGCCGGCGTAGTTTTGAATGTGGTTTCCCTGGACGTACAACTCGGCGCCAAGTTTGAAGGTGTGCTTCCCATGAACCCACGTCGCGTTGGCGTTATACGACGGTTTGTTGTCGTGGTATATACTCTGGATTTGACCGTTTGTCCCTATGTTTTCCATGCCGCCCGCACCCGTGCAGGGGTAGTTTCCGGGGCACATCCCCGTAACGGAGGGGAACTGGCGGTGTTGTACAAAGCCGGTGAGCCCGAATTGCGCCGGGTCGAAACTCAGGAAGGCCGCGCGGTCGCTGAAACTGGTGTAATAGTAGCCCGCGCCAAGGTGCAACAGGAGGGTCGGCGTCAGCGTGCGGTCGTAGTTGAGCCGCTCAATCCAGCCCTCGATGCAATTGCACCGGTACTGGCCGATCTCAAACGGCAGGCCGTCCGCGCCTTGGGGAGCGCCGACGGAGACCTGGTTCACGAGATTGGTCTCCTGATAATAGAAGGACAACTTGTCCTTGTTAGAGACATTATGATCGATCTTAAATGACGGAATGACCGAGTATCGGTTGCTTGGGACGGCCCCGAGGTAATTCCCGGTGAGATTGGAGTTCTGCGCTTTCACTCCCAATGTCTGGAACAGATTTAGAAAGTTCACCGTGACTGGATCGAATCGAGCCAGCGGAATCATGTTGCCTTGAAACGGCAGCGCGTACCCCTGGCCGGCCAGAGGACCGGAGGTAGCTACGGCTCGTGTAAGAGGATCATAGATCTCATTCGCGAACAGCTTGCTGCCGTTGGGGTCCACCTGAGTCCCACCCAGCGCCCCAGTCGGAATCCCGAGGCCGGAGCAGAGACTGCAAGTTCCGTTGGGTGAGATCGCGGAGAAATCGCCCTTCAAATAAGCGGGCGCGGGCACCGTGTCGGTATTGACGAGCAGCGAGGTCTCAAGATACTCCTCATAGTTGAAGAAGAAGAAGCTCTTGTTGTGCCCGTTATAGATCTTGGGAATGGTGATGGGACCGCCCAAGGTGCCGCCGAAATCGTTGCGGCGGGCTTTCGGCCGGACCTTTCCCAGGCCCGACGTTTTAACAGTGTAAGGCTCGCCGGCATTCAGGTCTTCATTCACGAAGTAGTCGTAGCCGGTGCCGTGATATTGGTTTGTGCCGGACTTCATGCTGAAGTTCATTAACACGGATCCCGTGGTTCCGAATTCGGGGGCGTAGTTGCTGCTTTGGAACGCAACTTCTTGAATCGCATCCACGCCGGGCTGGGCCATCCCTTCATAAGCCAGCGCATGAGGTGTCGCGTCCTGGCCTTCGATGCGGATCGATGCCTGCGAGGTCTGGCCGTTGAAATTGCCCACGTTATAGCCGGGCAAGGTGTAACCGGTTGAGCCCGGAAGCGACTGTATCACATTGAATGGATTACGGATGCCGTCGGGGCCGTTGCCTGCGAGCCCGATGCCCAGTAGAGGCAGATTGTCCATTTGCGTCAGCGTGACGTTGTGGGTCAACTCGGCGGTCTCGGTCTTCAGCAGTGAAGCTTCGGCGGTGACGGTTACCGCCTCGGTGGCGTTACCTACTTGCAGAGCGATATCTTCCTTCACGACCTGCGTCGCCGCGAGAGCCAGGTTCGTGTGGGTATAGGTCTTGAACCCCTGCACCTTAACCGTGACGACGTAGGCGCCGATCGGCAAATCCGAGATCGTATAATTCCCGGCGGTACTCGACGCCCCGGTATAAAGCAGTCCCGTTTCCGTGTTTCTGACTTCCACGGCCGCTCCGGTGACGACAGCTCCCGCCTGATCGGTAATCGTGCCAGTGATGGTTGCGTTGCCGCCTTGACCGAATGCCGTCGAGCTGACAAGGAATAGACAGACGAGGCCTAACCCTAAACGCATAAACTTGCCCCCTTTAGAAACTATGACTTGATAGTCCGGCCGTCGCCCAGTTTCATGACTGAGCTGATCATGGCCGGGGTGCCGCTCTTGGCTTTTCCGCCCGTGCAACTGATCACATCGCCCTCCTTCACAGTGGAGTGCGTCCACCCATACGACTTCAGGTGGTTCAGGCTCATCATTTCCACGTCCCAGTGTTCGATCTCACCCTTCTCGTTCTTGATGTCCAGGTAGATGTGCGCATGGGGATTGGTCCAGTCGAACTTCGTGACCGTGCCCGTGACGGTGACCGGATTCGCCATGTCGTACATCGCGGTTGAGTGATGTCCGAACATCGGCGGCGTCAT
>Ga0182024_10002007_pt1 | contig 51373 bp, 36 predicted proteins | sample P32metaG_FD_120480 | JGI IMG/M metagenome (GOLD analysis project Ga0182024, IMG submission 120480) | Permafrost microbial communities from Stordalen Mire, Sweden - P3-2 metaG (Illumina Assembly) | ecosystem: Environmental > Terrestrial > Soil > Wetlands > Permafrost | place: Sweden: Stordalen... | reverse complement strand
GCAGACCACAAGCGTTACGGCTGCGATTTCAATTGGGCGATGGACCGAGCGCTAAAGGCGAACGATCCGGCCAAAACCATCCTCCAGCCGAAGAACAATCTGGAATGTGGAGTGAAGATTCTGTTCAACCAGATAATCGTTCAGCACAAATCCTTGCTGAGCCGGTCAGGGTACTGGTCGACGTTGCAGCCGGACGGACCGAGCTACCGTGTATTCGCCAAGCAGATGACAAATTCCCCGGCTGCATGTGGTCTGCCCACCAAGTCGACGATCGCAAAGTCGGCTACGACGAAGTCCGTGCAGGATGACGCGAACCGGGGTGAAACTCCGAAATAGTTTGGTCCATGTGAAACGGGCACGCTGACGTCTTGGTGTAATTATTCCGACCTTCCGGCGACGGCTGTTCGTAATACCAAATGTGCTTCGTAGGTCCCGTACGATCGAAGAAAAGCAGATTGTGTCCGCCCCGAGTTCAGCGACGTCCTACCAGGCCAAGACACGGTAACAGATTACCCCGTAAGTGAAATTGCCACGAGTACTCTTGACCTTGCCTGAGCGAGCGTCTTAATTGAGATAAGGAACGGCTACAGACAGGATCACGAGATGCAAGAGCCAACCGACCGTTTGACCACACAATCCACCAGCGCGGACGAAGCACAAACGGACCAATCTGTCGTTATCCCTCAGGTAGCCGACGGTGAACCTAGAGGCAACGCCGAACTCCAAAATGCCGCCACGGACAAGACCGAGACCACTTCTATACCACCGGTCGAGGACAGTTTATCGAATGAAGAAGATCCTAAGTCAGGATGGCTCGCTTCTAATTTACCTGCGGCTGGGTTCACTCCTGTGCTGGACCTAATTCGTCCGTCCTCAGGCCGACAAATCAATGTGGCCCTTTTCACGCTCCGCGATAGCAAAAAGTTCCACGGGTTAGGCGGTACCGAAATCCAGCACAATGGCCGATGGCACTACGTGCCCCAAATGTCGCTCGCCTTGTCGCAGTCATTGATTTTGCCAACCAGCGTCCAGGAATTCGAATCAGATCGGGACCTCATCGATAGCATCGTCGCTCTTTTGCGTAAGCATGTCATGCTTCCCAATAAACAATGTTTGCTTCTTGCCCATTGGTCGATCGCCACGTGGTTCCCGGATTTTCTACCATTCATCCCTTCCGTGGTAATCACCGGACCCGCGCCCGCGGCCGATATGTTACTTCGGACATTGGCGGCTGTGTGCCGGAGACCTGTGCTGCTCGCTGACGCGAGTCCTGCCGTTCTAAGTGCGCTTCCGGCCGAGCTAATGCCTACCCTCTTGATGCGTAAGCCGCAACTGAATAAGCGCATGGCAGCATTGCTCGATGCTTCGAGCCAACCGGGGTACTTGGTCCGAGGGAATAAAGATTTCCAACAGTTCTATTGCGCGAAATGCATGTATATCGGCGAAGCCGCCAACAGTCAACTGTCGATGCCCAACAGTATTCATATTCACGTTGGCGGGAATTCTCGGAGATCTCTTTTCCCGCTGCCTACAAATGATGTCATACAAGACTTCCAAAACCGACTCCTTTGTTATCGCATCCTTCGTCACGACGACGTGGCGGCTTCGAAATTTCGAGTGCCTGGATTCCAATTTCGGCCGGAAGTCGCCGCAATGGCTCAGGTACTTGGGGCGTCAATCGTGAAAGATCTGGAACTGCAGCATGGCGTCATTGAATTGCTGAAAGAATGGGATGAGCAATCGCGCGTCGATCGCGCCAGTGGACAGGACGCGATGGTGCTCAAGGCGGTTCTTTGGCACTGCCACCAATCTGACCAGCAGCAACTGTTTGTTCGTGAAATTGCGGCTACCGCTAACCGGATTTACGGCGATGAGGGAGAATCGCTGAAGATCACCAACGAGACTGTGGGACATTTGCTAACGAACCTCGGGCTTTACACGCGCCGACTCGGCAATGCTGGAAGGGGGCTCGTGCTTGACAAAGCGACGCAGGCTCGGGTACATGAACTGAGTTATGCCAATGAAGTGATAACAGATAGTCCAGAGTCGCCCGCCTGCGGTCACTGTTACAAGATGCAAGTGCAAGAAACTCAGGAAGTTGTGTAGGTTGTGTACGTTGTGAAGGTTTCGAGCGCGCTGGCGCCCCTTCAGCACCCGATGTTGGGCAAGAATCTTTCGGTTAGTAGTGTTTCCTCGCCGCGGAGTCCCCGCCGCCCGTCATTGACGGCCTTCTTGCCGCTACCGCCCTGCAGCACAACCTTACATTGGTGACTTGCAATACCCGGACGTGGCGATTACGGGAGCCTCAGTGTTCAACCCCTAGCCATCGTGGAACGCTGCCCAGCGCTGCGCCCAATACCGAGGATTTTCGTCGTTGTTCTCACGCACGGCGTTCCGCGCACCCGCTCCTAAAACCAGTCTGACGTCAACACGGAAACAGGTTGTAAAAGGATGTCAGCGTGAGTTGGACGAGATTCTTGGCGCGCTTGCAAAATATTCGCTTCTATCGCATATTTAGCAGATGTGGATACCGCGTGATATTGAACCACGCCTGCTACGGTCCGCACGGACTCGTCCCGTGGTGGTGCTGACTGGCGCCCGTCAGACCGGCAAGACTTCTACCTTTCGGAGGCTCTTCCCGAACCATGACTTCGTGTCCCTCGACCTCCCTACCGAAGCCGAACAGGCTGAAAAAGAGCCACTGAGCTTCCTTCGCCGCCACCCGCCGCCCGTGGTCATCGATGAGGTGCAATACGCGCCCGGCTTGTTTCGATACCTCAAGGGCGCAGTAGACTCAAGCCGAGCCCGCAATGGGCAGTTCCTGCTCACGGGTTCTCAAAAATTCACGCTGATGAAGAGTGTTTCCGAATCGCTGGCCGGACGAGCCGACATCGCCGAATTGGAAACACTGTCCTTTAAGGAAATTCTTGCGGCACTGCCGCCAACCGTGCTCGAAACTGCCATCGTGCGGGGCGGGTTTCCCGAACTCTACGCTAACTTAGACATTGACGGGACGAACTTCTACAACTCTTATCTGGCCACTTATCTGGAACGCGACGTACGCTCGCTCGCCAACGTGGGCAGCCTACGGGATTTCGAGCGCTTTCTGCGTGCTTGCGCTCTCCGTTCGGCAAACTTACTCAACAAAGCCGATCTGGCGAGAGATATCGGCATCGCTCCCTCCACGGCGAATCATTGGTTATCCATTCTTGAGGCGTCGGGGCAGATCGTGTTGCTCGAGCCATGGTTCTCGAATCGCACCAAGTCCATCGTCAAGAGTCCCAAACTTTACTTGGCGGATACCGGTCTTCTTTGCGCCCTATTGAACATCCGCTCCGAAGAAGCCCTCCGTCAGGCACCTGCGGCCGGCGCCGTTTGGGAAACATTTGTCTTTGCCCAATTGCGCGAGCGAGAGCGCCGCGCCGGACGCGTGGGCAGTCTGTTCTTCTGGCGCGATCGAACGCGCGAGGTGGATTTCGTTGTGGATATCGCCGGACATCTGGAACTGTTGGAAGCGAAGTGGACGGAAGTACCGGCGGCCGGCGACGCAGTGAACCTGGATTTCGTACGCAACGTGGTGGGCAAATCTCGGATTGCCCGTGGCGCTATTATCTGTCGCTCGACGCACAGTTTTCCAATCGCTGACGATTTCCGAGCTTTACCAGTCACGGAACTAGACTGACAATCCTTTCAAATTTGATAAACAACTTGTTGGCTCTCTATCCGGAACCGGTTCGTCGCCAGCGTGCGGAGGTTCTGAAGCGTTCGACCTGTCCCCTCACCAGTTCGTCGCTTGGGCACAGAGGCGCCGCACCGGAGAGCGATCCCGCCCACTCCTGCTGGGCATGTTCGTGGAACGCATTGCCATCACTATGCGATTGCGGGCATAGACAACTGAGTGTATACCTTCGGTCGTAAGAGCCATCGGGCGCGCAAGGCCAGCTTCCAGATGGAGAAATGCCAGATGACCAAGATGGTCACATCCGCTATAATTGGGACATGAGAACCGTCAATATCAGCGATCTGAAAGCGCAGCTCAGCGCCCATATTAAGTTCGTCCAAGACGGCGAAGAGGTACTTGTGTGCGACCGCAACAAGCCTGTGGCGCGGATCGTTCCCTGCCGTCTGGAAGGCGACTCTGCGCAGGAGCAGCGACTGATTGTCCGTGGCGTTCTCACGCCACCCTTGAACAAACGGCCTGCGTCTGTCTCCTGGCCGCAGCCCCCGGGGAATGTTTCCGATAAAGTCATGGAGCAACTATGGCAGGAAGAGCGGGAAAGCCGGTAACGAGGGTTCCGGCCTTCTGGGATGCGAGTGCTCTCGTTCCTCTCTGCGTGCGGCAGGGCATGACGCCTCGGGCGATTGCCTTGTATAAGACCTATGACGCCGTCGTCTGGTGGTCGACGCCGGTCGAGATTGCGAGCGCGCTGGCCCGGCTGGTACGGATGAAGCAACTCGACTCCCGCGACTGGGCCAAGGCCGCTAAACTCGCCAAGAGCCTTGCCGATTCGTGGTCTGTGATCCAGCCGTCCGACGCTTTGCGGGCGACGTCGATACAAATTGTAGATCGCTATGACCTGCGCGCCGCTGACGCGTTTCAGTTGGCGGCGGCCCTGGAGTGGTGCGAATACACTCCTCAGGGCCGCATTTTTCTGACTGCCGATCAAAAGTTGCGGGATGCGGCCCTACTCAGTGGCTTCGATGCCAGTCAGATGTGATCCCGAAGCGGCTCATCAGCTCCGACGGCTCCGTTTCCATTCGTCGAACGCACTTCCGCCACCATGCCGTTGCAGCCCGATAGAACCGCGTGTGTACTTGATGTATATACATTATTGGAGGTTCGTGCATGGGCACGGCGCGCGTCTTTCGCTCCGGAAACAGTCAGGCAGTCCGACTGCCGAAGCAATTTCGACTGAAGACCAAGGAAGTAGAGATCTTTCGGCGAGGGGATGAGATCGTCCTGCGGGAAAAGGCTGGAACCATGGAGCGGGCATTCGATCTGCTGGCGGATTTGCCAGATGACCTTGTCGTAGCGCGCAGGAAGGATCAGCCGCAGAAACGAAGGGGACTGTGATGGAGCCTCGCTATCTGCTGGATACGAATATCTGTATTTACATCCGGCAAAAGAGACCGGAGGAGGTGTTGCGCCGATTTCGCAAGCTCCGTCCCGGAGAAGCCGTGCTTTCGGTCATTACCTTTGGCGAGCTGCTTTGCGGAGCAGCAAAAAGCGCTCAACGGTCCGCAGCGCTTGAGCGGCTGCGTGAACTCGTGACTTTACTGCCCGCGCTCTCCTTGCCGGAATCGGCGGCCGAAGCGTATGGATCGATTCGGGCGGAACTGGAATCGAGGGGCGAGATGATCGGGGCATGCGCCGCGATCCAGAGATCGTTATTGCAGGACAACATGCACAACGACAACATGAAGAGTGATGCGTCCACGAAAGCGGTTCACGTCACCTAGTTGCGGGGCTGACGCTGGTCACCAACAATGAGAGCGAATTTCGGCGGGTTCGCGGGCTGAAGGTTCAGAACTGGGCTGCCTAGCAGCTTGTCGAAAAGCCCTGCGTCATAGGGCGGGGACGATGTCGGTCTCTTGGAAGTCGTTCCCTTTGAAGAGGAGCGGCTCGGCAGTGAGTTTGGCGAGAGCAAAGGCGAAGCAATCACCGAAATTGAGCCCCTGCCGCGTGGCGCCCCTTGCCGAAGTCGTGGAAGGCCTGGCGCGCGAGATGCGCCTGTTCGACCGTCACTGGTTCGATCGCGATGCCAATGCGGCGAAATAGTGCGTCGCATTGCTGGGCGACCTCAACGTCGAATTAACTCTCGATGACAATCGAGAGTTCGACGAAGCTCCCGGCGGATTTTCGCCCGTCTCTCGCCGGCACAATTGCACAAGCGACGAGTCGCTATATTGCAATCCTGCGAGGCCTCATGATAGACTAAGTCCATTAAACTAAGGTCATCGAACATCATGAAAACAGTAAATATTCACGAGGCCAAAACTCAGCTCTCGAAACTCGTAGAAGAGGCCTCAAAAGGTGAGGCGTTCATTATTGCCAAGGCTGGTAAACCAGTCGTAAAGGTCACTGCCCTTGGCGCTCCAACCGGTGCTCAAATACGGCGGCTCGGTTTCATGGCGGGGCAGATCTCAGTGCCGGACGACTTTGACCGAATGGGCAAAGAGGAGATCGAGCGAATCTTCGGCGGTGGTGCATGAAACTCCTGCTGGATACCCATCTTCTCCTCTGGGCTGCCGGTGAACCACGGCGGCTCTCAAAAAAAGCTCGAACCCTGATCGACGATCCGGACAACGAACTTCTCTTCAGTGCGGCTAGTTTATGGGAAGTGGCAATTAAACGTGGGTTGGGTCGGGAAGATTTTAAGGTGGATTCGCGGCTGTTGCGCCGCGGTCTGTTGGACAACGGATACAGCGAGTTGCCAATCGTCAGCGATCATGTCGTTGCCACCGAGAGTTTGCCGCTGATTCATAAGGATCCTTTCGATAGAATCTTAGTGGCACAGGCGACTGTTGAGGGCGTTACGCTGCTGACCATCGATTCCTTGGTATCGCAATACCCGGGTCCGATCAGGGCAGGGTAGAAACCCATGCCCGAATTCCCTGAACGAACTCACCAAGGAACAGAGAAGCGATTTGTCCAAATCAGTGCGGGACATGGCTACGCGCGGTCGGATTGTACTCGCGGTGGAACGGTACAAAAAGGGGGAGGCATCTCTCGGCAAGGCCGCTGAACTTGCCGGGGTCTGCGTGGGAGAGATGATGACGATCCTTGCGGAGTACGGAGTGGAGAACAGAGGCGAACAGGAGGATTATCTCCAGGGGTTCCAGGGCCTTAGGAAGGTATGGTGACCACGGGCATCGGCCGATTCTGAGCCCTCTTCGGCCGAAAGTTTCTGCGGATGCGAACAATAATCGCCGACCTCTTTGCCGGCAAGATTCATCCTAGGATTGCGGCTGTTCTGACACCTCTACTGAATCTGCAGTTGCGCGCGATTGAGACGACGGATCTCGCCCGGCGAATCGCAGAGGTGAAAAAATTGTTTCCGAAAACGCCGAGTTCGGCAGGTTTAGTGGGCAAGGAGGACGCCGAGTGAAGCCGAACGGAGTTCGGACGCCTCGAATTTTCTGCGGATGCGAGGAACGCAGCAGAGCCATAAGGTGGCTATCAAGAGACTCCTCCCAAAATTGACCTGAGACGGGTTCGGGGGCAGACACGGATCGCAAAAGAGCGGGGCTGTCACCTCGCTCCGCTACAGCGCCGGCGCGTGGCACACATGGCTTGCGATTGTGCTTGCACTTGGTTAGCAATTGCGCTACTGTCTGACTAGTCAGACTAGTATTTGGACTGGAGCGATGTCGAAACAGAGAGCCACTCCGAAGAAGCCGCGCCGAGGCAAGACTGCGGACAAGCAACCGGCCCCGTGTTGGCAGCTGCAAACGGCAAAGGCCCGCTTCAGCGAAGTCTTCCGCCGTGCCCGCTCCGAAGGACCGCAGTGGATCACGCGTCAGGACCGAGAGGCGGTGGTCATGCTGCCGGCGGAAGAGTTCGAACGACTCACCGGGCGTGATAAGCAGCCACGGAGCCTCGTCCAGTTCTTTGCCGAATCGCCTCTGGCCAAGGCGCCCATCGATCTGGAGAGGAAGCCAGATTACGGCCGGATTGTTGACTTGTGAGCGGATTCCTGCTCGACACCAACGTTATTTCCGAGCTCGTGAAGTCCAGACCGGAGCCCGCGGTTACGAAGTGGATCGATGCCACGGAGGAAAACCTTCTTTGTCTGAGCGTGCTCACCTTCGGTGAGATTCGCAAGGGCATCGCCGCCCTGCCTGATGTGTCTTCTCGCCGTGTCTCTCTGGAAACATGGCTGGACAACGAACTCACTCTGCGCTTTGCGGGCCGCATTCTGGCCATTGATCAAGCGATCGCCGATCGCTGGGGCGCGATTACGGCGAAGGCGCTCGCCGCAAAGTCCCCGCTGCCCGTCATTGATGGCCTTCTTGCCGCTACCGCCCTGCAGCACAACCTTACATTGGTGACCCGCAATACTCGGGACGTGGCGATTACGGGAACCTCAGTATTCAACCCCTGGCCATCGTGAACGCTGCCCAGCGCTGTTTGTAGAAGTAGGTTAAATCCGTGCGGGACATGGTTACACGCGGCAGGATTGTACTCGCGGTGGAACGGTACAAAAAGGGGGAGGCATCTCTCGGTAAGGCCGCCGAACTTGCCGGGGTCCGCGTGGGAGAGATGATGACGATCCTCGCGGAGTACGGAGTGGAGAGCAGAGTCGAACAGGAGGATTATCTCCAGGGGCTCCAGGGCCTTAGTAAGGTATGGTGACCACGGGTATCGGCCGATTCTGAGCCCTCTTGAACCGAAATTTTCTGCGGATGCGAATAACAATCGCCGACCTCTTTGCTGGCAGGATTCATCCGAGGATCGCGGCTGTTCTGCACCTCTACTGAACCTGCAGTTGCGCGCGATCGAGACTACGGATCTCGAACAGCGTCTCAAGAGCGTGGGAACAGCGGTAGAAAAGGCCGGAGCCGCGACGGGGATCGCGAACGAGGGGAATGTTTCTTGACTAACAGCGCGTTTGGTGAAAGCGGTTTGCCATGTGGCCACCGATATGGCTTAAAACTCAATAGATCGTCGCTTTATATAGCTAAAGCCACTGATAGCGACCAAGGCATCAAGCCATTCTTGAGGAACTGTCACCATCGACGAACAGCGGACAAAATTGGTCCGAGATTCTAGAAATTGAGCCGGAAAATGAATCTTGTCATTCGAACTTCTCACAATCCCGGAATGGGGTTCCGCGCTGATCTTTATCCGAAACAGTCGGTTCACTGGTGAGCTGCCAGTCGATGGCTAGATCGGGATCGTTCCACGGGATGGTCCGCTCATGTTCCGGTGCGTAGAAGGCTGTGGCCTTATAGCTGACATGGGCCGTTTCGGAGATTACGCAGAAGCCATGCGCAAATCCGGCCGGCACCCACAAGATGCGTTGGTTGTCGCCGGAGAGCCGAAACGATTCCCATTTTCCTAGCATCGGAGAACTCTGCCGGAGATCAACCACCACATCGACGATCTCGCCCGTAATGGCCCTCACGAGTTTTCCCTGGGGCTGCTGAATCTGATAGTGGAGACCGCGCAACACGTTCCGTTGGGAATACGATTGATTGTCCTGAACGAATTTTTCTTTTATGCCGATTCCTGCGAAGACACGTTCATTATAGGTCTCGAGAAAGTAACCTCGATCGTCGCCGAATACTCGAGGTTCCAGTAGCAAAACGCCCGGTAGAGTGGTTTCTATTCTTTTCATGGAAGCATTTTTTGAGCAGATTGAAGTTAGAAAACCTGTTCCTTCAGGAGTTGGAGCAAGTATGCGCCGTATGAATTCTTCCGCATCGGTTGCGCGATGGCCTCCAGTTGTTGGGCGGTGATATAGCCGGAGCGATAAGCAATCTCTTCCGGGCACGCCACCATTAGGCCCTGGCGTTTCTCGATTGTCTGAATGAATAAAGAAGCCTCCATGAGGGCTTCGTGTGTGCCAGTGTCCAGCCACGCCATTCCCCGTCCCATAACGCACACGTCCAATTGGCCCCGGCGAAGGTATTCGCGGTTCACGTCGGTTATTTCGAGTTCTCCGCGGCCAGACGGCTTCAAGTTCGACGCGATTTCTACGACCTGATTATCATAAAAGTACAGGCCGGTTACTGCGTAGCGGGACTTCGGTTGCTTCGGTTTTTCTTCGATGCTTAGTGCTGCGCCCTTTACATCGAATTCAACGACGCCGTAACGTTCGGGATCTTGAACCGCATACGCGAATACGCGAGCCCCACTGGTTCGCTGGGTAGCGGACCGCAAATCTTTCGCGAGGTCGTGACCGTAGAAAATGTTGTCGCCGAGCACCAGCGAACAGCCGCTGGAGCCAATGAAATCTTTTCCAATCAGAAACGCCTGCGCGATGCCTTCGGGCTTGGGTTGCGGCGCGTACTCAATGTGAATTCCGTAGCCGCTGCCGTCGCCGAGCAAGTGTTGAAATCTGGGTAAATCTTCCGGCGTGGAAATGACGAGGATGTCGCGGATGCCGGCCAGCATGAGGATGGACAGCGGATAGTACACCATCGGCTTGTCGTAAACGGGAAGGAGGCTTTTGCAGACGGCGTGGGTGACTGGATAGAGCCGGGTGCCGGATCCGCCAGCGAGAATGATTCCCTTATAGTTTGGCGCCGATAAAGTAGTCATGAGCAAGTTTGTATTGGTTCAGGTCGAATATTGCTTTGCGATCCATTGGCGGTATCCGCCACTGGTTATGTCCGCGACCCAGTCTTGATTCTGCAGGTACCAGTTCACCGTCTTGCGGATTCCGGAATCGAAGGTTTCCTTGGGATGCCAATGCAGTTCGCGCTCTATTTTACGCGTGTCCATGGCATAACGGCGATCATGACCAGGACGGTCTTTCACGAATGTGATCAAGTTGCGGTGCGGAACTACCGGGTCGCTGGGACGCAATTCATCGAGCAGTTCGCAGATTGTGTTTACGATTTCGAGATTCTTTTTTTCGTTGCAACCGCCGATATTATAGGTTTCTCCCTTTAGGCCTTGCGAAAGGACGGTGCGGATAGCACTGCAGTGATCTTCAACAAATAACCAGTCACGCACGTTTTGGCCGTCTCCGTAGACTGGAAGTGATTTGCCAGCGCAAGCGTTCAAGATGATCAGCGGAATCAGCTTTTCGGGAAACTGAAACGGCCCGTAATTATTGGAACAGTTCGTTGTGAGAGTCGGCAGGCCGTAGGTGTGATGGTAAGCCCGAACCAGATGATCAGAGGCGGCTTTAGAGGCTGAGTACGGGCTGTTGGGGGCATAAGGCGTAGATTCGTGAAAAGCTGCATCATCCGGCCCGAGCGAACCATACACTTCATCCGTCGAAACGTGGAGGAAGCGGAAGGTGTCGCGATCACCTTCCGGCAGTGATGACCAGTAGGCGCGCGCCTCTTCCAACAGACTGAACGTACCGTTGACGTTGGTACGGACGAAGTCGTCGGGACCGTGAATCGATCGGTCCACATGGCTCTCGGCGGCAAAATGAATAATGGCGCGCGGAGCCTCACGTTGCAGAAGGCGTTGAAGCAATTCGCGGTCGACGATGTCGCCCTGCTCAAACCTGTACGCTGGATGTGCTGCGATGGATTCTAAATTGCGAAGGTTTCCCGCGTAGGTGAGCTTGTCGAGATTCAAAACCAGCGAAGATTCGTGATGAATCCACTGCAAAATGAAATTTGACCCGATGAAGCCCGCTCCGCCGGTAACTAGAATCAGGTTCTGCATCTTCGGGTTGGTGGACAAACTCCCATCTTGAACGTCGGCGAAAGCCCTGAGATAGCCCAAACAAAAAGGTGAGACTCGGAATCGCTCGAGAACATTCTACTAGAGGGCAAGAAAATGGATAAGATTCCTTTTGCACGCAAGCTGGAGCATTTTCCCAATGCGCAAATGGGGCCTCAAGGGCCACTTCATCGACGACTCGATATTTGGCGATGAAAGTCGCTGCGATGCAGCTCGGTGACGGCTATTTATCGAACTTTGCCTGCCTTTCACGTTGTTAAAAGATCAGCTGATGGAGATGTTTGCCAATTATTACCAGGGGATTGGTATAGTTCAGACTGCGGAACAGCAGCCTCGCACTCGTTGGTAAAAGGAGAATTGCGATTGGGTTTGTCGGTCAGCATTTTTGGGTTGGGATACGTCGGTTCGGTGTCAGCCGCCTGCTTTGCCTCCATGGGCCACAATGTCATCGGCGTCGATGTCAGCCGCGCCAAGGTTGAGATGATGGGATCGGGGCGCACTCCGATCATCGAAGCGCGCATGTCGGAGATGGTCGCGGAGGCCCATCGCGCCGGCCTGCTGCATGCGACCACCGATGCTAACGAGGCTGTGTTGAATTCGGAAGTTTCCTTCGTCTGCGTCGGCACGCCAAGCTTGAAAAATGGCAAGCTCGATCTCAGCCACATCGAGCATGTAGCCAAAGAGATCGGCGCCGCCATTCGCCAGAAACAATCGCCGCACGTTTTTGTTCTGCGCAGCACGGTACTGGCCGGTACTACCGAGACGATTGTGCTTCCAATATTAGAAAAGGAAAGCGGCAAGAAGTGTCGCGAGGATTTCACCGTCTGCTACAACCCGGAGTTCATGCGCGAAGGCAGTGCCGTCGCTGACTTCCTCAACCCGCCCTACACGATTCTCGGCGCTAGCGACACGCAGAACCTTGCGCCGCTGCGCGAACTTTATAAGCAGACTCCCGGCACGCTTTACGAGACGACCATCCCCGTGGCCGAAATGGTCAAGTATTTTTCCAACTGCTATCACGCGGTGAAGGTCGGATTCGCCAATGAGATGGGGACGATGTGCAAGCATCTGGGCGTCGACGCGCACGCGGTGACGAAGATTTTTACCTCGGACACCAAGCTCAACATTTCTCCCGCCTATCTGTTTCCCGGCTTCGCCTTCGGTGGTTCCTGCCTTCCAAAAGATTTGCGTGCGATTACCTACAAAGCGAAAGAACTCGATCTCAAGTTGCCGCTGCTCGAGTCGCTTATGCCGAGCAACGCCGAGCATGTCGATCGCGCCGTCGAAATGGTATTGAGCACAGGCAAAAAGAAAATTGCGCAGCTAGGGCTGAGCTTCAAAGCGGGCACCGACGATTTGCGCGAGAGCCCGCAGGTGCAGCTGATCAAGCGTCTGCTCGGAGAAGGCCTCGAAGTCAAAGTCTGGGACGAGGATGTTTCCCTAGGCCGCCTGGCTGGCGCCAATCGCCAGTACATCGAAGAAGTCATCCCGCATATCGGATCCGTGCTCTCAGCCGACCTCGAAGCCGTGATGCGGGGCGCAGAAGTTGTGATCCTGGGCAACAAATCGGCGAGCAAAGATCATATTGCCAAATACCTTCGCCCTGAGCACATCGTGATTGATCTGATCCATCTCGATAAGACGCGCCGCCCGGATGGAGCGAGAACCTATGAAGGAATCTGCTGGTAACCGAGCGTTCGCGACTTGGCGGTGATGGTAGCCAATTCCTTGCGTGTCGCATTTCCGGCGGCGGAATGGCCAACATTTTGTCCGCCAGACACGATGCGGGCTGAAGCGATTGCGGTCTGCCAGCGGATTTCTAAACCAGCCTGGACACCAAGGCGAACCCGCAGACTGCTCAATAAAAATAGTTGGTTTATCGCGCGAAAGTCGTTGCGCCATGAATCGAAAGCCTTTTGGTGTGGCAAAGCTATCTAGCGATTCGCGTAAAGTGTGACCGACAACAGACCTTCCGACGAGTTGCGGAGCCGCTGCGGAAAAATTGGGTCAATCAGTCGGAGCGGGCAATTCCCTTAGTGAAACAATTTCAGAACTATTCGGGCTTGGCAGATGAAAATTAATTCCGCCTTTCATGAGTTCACTGCCTTCGACGATTTGTTCGGGGGCGGAATGATCTTGGAATTGTAACTGGTAGCGGGAACGCGGACTCAGACCATGTAATACGAATTTATGGTCGGCTTCATTCTCCACCGAACCACGAAACGCATAGACGACGCCGCGACGCGCATTCGGATCAAAGTATTCCATGCCGTCCCAGTGCAATCCGTCCGGGCGTTCAGAGATATGGTAAAGATTGGCGTCTCGAATGAGCGGACGCAATTCTTTCTTGTACAACTCTAATTCTTCTTTGGCGGCGCTGTGTTGCTCGGCATTCCATGACGTTGTATCGATCATGACGCTCAACCATCCCATCATCCCACTCCGCAACATGTAACGGAAATTCCCGGTCCTTGCAGTTGGCCAACGTTCAACGTAGGTCTCAAGCATGGCGGTGGGCAAGACGAAGCTTGCGTCGTAGAAGGCGCGCCGATTGGAAAGTGGGTCGTAGGTATCAGTAATCGAAAAGTAGTCGCCATGAGCGGCGCTGCCGAAATCCACCATCCGGCCTCCGTCATTGCATATCTCGAGCAGTAACCCCGGATGCTTCTGCCGCAGATTCGATTGAATGTCATAGTACGCTCGAGCCGCATGGTAGTTGACATCAGTCGAATTTGTGCTGCTCACGAATTCAAAACCGGCGTCGCGGTAGGTGCACTGATTCAGCGGGTCCGGGGGCGCGTGAGGATGGTCGGACGCATCGCAACCTTTGGCTACTAAGTATCCATCGTGCTCGAGCATGTCGAGGTTGTAATCGTCTACGATGCGATTGGTTTCTCGCATGGCCCAGGCTTTTGCCTGGGGGACTCCGATGTCGATTGTTTGCCCTTTGAACTCTTCTGGCTTCCAGTCGGGCGGCAAATCAGAGGTTAACCATCCGCGAACTTCGGGATCACGAACGTTCAATGCACCGGGCGCCGTATTGAGCGCTGCCTGCGCCCAGTCTACCCAAAGCCCAAACTTTAGCCCCCGGGCGTGGGCCTCATCCGCCAGCGGTCGCAGTCCATGCGGAAATTTCCTGGCATCTGGATACCAATCGCCCACGCCGCGGAACCAGCCCGCGTCGAGGTGGAACATCTCAAAGCCGAGATCGGCGGAGTCGCGAATCATGTGGCGCGCAATTTCTTCGTTGACGGCCATGCCTCCGCCCCAACTGTTGTTTACTAAGAGCGGATAGTTAGGATTCTTCCAGGTATCTGGGTTGGTAAGAACCTCGCGAACCCAGCGGCGAAGAACATTCGCCGTCGCGTCCGGTCCGCCATCGGTGGCACCGAGAAAGATTCGCGGTGTTTCAAAAACCTCACCGGGCTTGAGCCGAGTTCGAAATGGGCCCGGATTGGGGTTGAGACCAACCTTACCGCGTAGAGAGACACCTTTACGAGTCAGCGTCAGATGGGTGCGACCGCTAAACTCTACGCCGACATACCATCCTGATTGTGACCCGTTGGCGCGCTCAACGAGAAAATAGGGAATGATCTCCCGCGCCTCTCCGGGACGGGGTTGCGCGTAACTACTCGACGCTCCCTCCCATTCATACCCTTCGGAAACCGCAAGTAAGTGGGTTCCGATCGCGGACGGAGTGTCAGCACCTTTTTCTACATAAAAGTGCTGTAACTGATCTTGAAGCGCCTCTTGCCAGTCGAAAACAAAACTCGGCTCAAGCGGTAGCCAGAGTTCGGTGGAGTCGCGGTTTTCGATGCGTATCTGGTGCTCAATCGGGCCGTGCTCAGAACGAACTTCCCATTCCCAAGTAAGTCGCAGGCGCGGTGAAACCGTGTCATATACGAAGCTCACAAGCTTCTTGTCGACGTGGCTCGCGACGGGGTTAAATGTCCAGTCGAGCTGTATGGATCGGCCATCGATTTCCACGGTGGGAATCGGAGATTCAGTCGCGCGGTTGCGCCAATCTCCGGATTGCAGAGCAATAAGTCGGGGCGCATTGGTACCTGCCTCTAACTGCAACTTAGTATCAGATGTCTCCAGGTTAGCGGTCGTCTGAGAAGCAGCTGCGATCGAGAGTAGTAAGTAAGCCAGCAGCATTAAGAAGTCGCAACGGATTGTCATGAAGCGTGAGCATCGGTAAAGGTTATGGTAACTGTGGCATGTTGATAAACGCCGGCTTTCTTCTCTTGAGCGGGTACGCTGACCGTCAATCGATAGAAGTTGGGCGAAACCGTTTCAAGCGTCGCACCTTGCGCGTCTTTAATAGTCCACGGCGTCCGAAGTTCGAAGCTCGAAGCGTCACCTGGTAGATAGTCGATATCTATTCTGTACACTCGGTTCTTAAGACTAACTCCGGTAACCCTGATTGCCTTGCTGGGTTCGCCAATCATAAGTTGCGGCGGGTTAGAAATAATCGTAACTCCGCCCGCATAACTCATGCTGAGCAACATTTTCCCATGAAGCAGAGTAAACTCCACTTTCGCGTGAGTATCTTGTGTGTGCTCTTCTGGTGTTGCCGAGATAGAGTGCTGCCCTAAGTGCGCGCCGAGTAGCTTCGCGCCCAAAGGAATTGCCGGATCAAATGCAATTGCGACAGGAACGCCCTCATTTTGCATTTCGAGGCGTATTTCAGTCGTGGATTGAACCATGCTGAGACTGATTTCCGAGGCGCCCACGTGCAGGTGGCGGAGAGTTATCGCATTCCAGTTGGGCGGCAGGTGCGGAGTGAAGGCGAGGTGGTTCGATACTCCGTCAATGTGCACTCCCAGCAATCCGTCCACCGTTGTGGTAAAGAACGCGGCGGACGACCATGTTTGCTCGGGCACGGATTCCAATTCCTCGTGATAGTAATCGCCTGCGAGCGCCTCATGCATATGTCCCAGAGAATCGAGAGAACTCCAGGGGACGAGTGCGCTCCAGATGGGATAGGCCGTTGCGGGACGATGCTCGGCCCAGAAAGTGTTGGCGATCCCGGCGGTGCCGGTTGCCCATACACTTCCGCTAGAATAGGAATTTGGGTCGTAAAGGTGCGCGCTCGCGGCTTTCCCGCGCGTACCCCAATCAGTCTGAAAATCTGCAGTGGCAATCTGGTCAAGCAGCGAATCACGCTGCTCTGCGGGAAACAACGCTTCATCCATGACGCTAGCCGGACCTATATCATGATCAATCAAAGGGGTGCCGGAACGAGTGTAACCCGTGATCCAAAGTTGCTGCGTCTTATCCCAATATCGCTGCCGGATGGCCACCATGGCGGCACGGCTGGCCGCGACTGCATCGGCGACATCGGTGTCGTGACCGGTTGCACGGGCGAGGCTGGCGAAAGCTTTTGCTGCCGACGCCCAGTTTGCCGACAACACCAGCTCGTCGCTGAGTGCATCCTGCTCTCTGCCGCCTTCTTTATCCGCGGGAATACGTGGCAGCCCGTCTTTTTTATCCAAAAGAGAAATGCAGTAGTCGAAAGCCGACCGGATCGATGGCCAGTGATCTCTGGCAAAACCCTGATCGCCCGTGACAGAAAAATACTTGCCCACGGTATTAAGGAACTGAAAAGTCAGGTCGACATGAACGAACATGTAAGGATACTTATTCCAATCGAGCAATCCGGCGCTCTGTGACTGCTCGTGCCAAATCATGCCGGTCTTCTGATCCTGATATTTGAGAATGAATTCCAGTTCCTGGCGAGCCCGTTCGTACTGCCCGGAGGCGAGCAGAGCTTGAATGGACACCATTCCATCTCCGGCGAAAAACCAATCATATTGTGGCCGCCGCGCTTTGCGTGAGGGACCATATCCAGCGACCAGACCGCAACCGAGATCGGGGTTACACACCCAGGCCTGGTCGAGCGCAATTTCAGACCAAGCTAAGGCGCGGTTTGTATCAGCATCGGGAGTCTCAATTTGTAAAGCATGACTTAGTAAGTCGGCGTAATGATCGGTGGCATCTTTCTCGAAAGCAGCTTCCTGCTGCAGCAGTGTTTTGGCGATCGCGCTGACATTCTGGCCAATGGCGCAACCGGCAATAATTACTCGCGCCGTATTGTGGCTGCCCGCGCGCATGGTGAAAGCCAAGCCGGGCGCGCTGCCCAATTGTTGAGCGGTGTTTGGCGTCTCGTCATGCTCGACTATATTGGGCGAGCCTATGCTGGCCGTGAATCGATGAGTCGGCTCGAAAAGAACATATGCCAAGTCTGCCGGTCTCCAGCGGACCTCCTGCCCACCGATGCCGGCGGGCCACATCAGATCGAGGACGGGAATAAAGCGGACGATGATATCGACGGGGCGGGCGCTCTCGACTTCGTAATGGATGATCGCACCCGGTTCGTCGAGCGGGACAAAAATTGTTTCCCTAACTATGAAATCGGGACCTGCATAAATGCGAGTTACGGACTCGGGACTGTATGAGATCCGACGGAGAATGCTCTCGCCGTCGATTGCCGTGGTTGCTCCTTGCTGACGAAAGGAGACGCCGTACGAGCTGAAAAGCTGCAACGGATAGGCCCAAACCTCCAAGCCGGCTTCGGAATAGCCGAAGACAGCGGCTCGGCGTCCGTGGACAGAGATGAATCGCCGCGGGCCGGTAGAATCCGTAGTCCAGGCGAGCTGGCTGAATCGGTTGTCGGTTTCGACCTTGGTTTGAGCTTCAAGTTCCGGCGAACACGCGATAAAAAGACACGACAAGGCTAGTAGAGAGTTTGCTCGTGCGCTTGGATGGAGTTTGCCTGGTGACGACATGGCGCCTCGCGGTTGGTTCTAAGTCACGTGCAAGTCAGTCGAATATCTCTCTTCATTGATCGCAATATGACGTTCTTTCCCTAACCTGAATTGCCTATCTTACCGATGTGTAGCAACGCCGATTGTTTCACGAGCCATCGGAGTTTCGCCTCGACCTTCAGTTAAGGTGACGAAGCGATTGGCGGCTCCACCCGGGAAAAGTTCACTCATGCCGTTGGGCCACCGAACCTCGATATGATCGAATTGCGCACTGCTGCCGAGTCCGAAGTGAAGCCGCATATCATTATTTGAGATATAGCTGGAGCCACTCCGCACTTCCTGCACAAATTTATTGCTTCCTGCAAAAACCGTGACCTTGGCGCCGATGCCGTCACGATTTGATTTGATGCCTCGCGTGATCACACCCAACCAATTGTTATTGTTGCGGGCCTTGTTTACAAGAAGCATGGGTTGACCGCTCATGTTATTTACAACGGCGGACATGCGGCCATCATTCCACAGATCTCCGATGGCGAGGCCGCGACTGGGCTGAGGTTGTGTGCAACCGGGGCCGCATTGCTGGCTGATATCTTTGAACTTTCCATTTCCGGCATTCCAATATAAAAGTCGAGGTTCACGATAGGTGGATCCGAGATGAGCGGTATCTACTTCCGGATACACGTGGCCGTTGACGGCGAGAATGTCGGGACGCCCGTCATTGTCGACATCGATAAACATCGTTCCCCAGCCGAGGTAACGCGTGTTGAGTCCGAGGCCGGCGTCGAAGATCGTCGACGAAAATGTTCCATCCCCGTTGTTGTGATAGAGAGACGATGAATCGTCGGAGAAGTTTGTCTTGAAAATATCGGGACGTCCGTCATTGTCATAATCGCCGATTGTGGAGCCCATCCCGGCTTGCTCGCGGCCATCCTCATTGAAAGCGACGCCGGCTTCGGCGGCAACGTCAACGAAGGTTCCGTTCCTAAGATTGTGGTAGAGAATGCTGGGCGTGCTATCGCAGGCGACGTAGATATCGGGCCAGCCGTCATCATCGTAATCAAGTGTCGAGACGCTGAAGCAGTAGTGGCCATCAGTTTTTTCGATCCCGCTCGACTTGCTCACGTCGGCGAATTTTCCGCCACCGAGATTGTGATAGAGGATGTTGGGCGACGAATCGAGGCCGCGCGGTCCGCACATCACCGGCGTGCCCTTCCACACACACATTAATCCTTGGCCTGGCTTGGGCGAAGTCTTGAGATCGAAGCGCACATAGTTGGCGACGAGCAGGTCGAGTTTGCCGTCGCGATCATAGTCGACAAAAGCGCAACCGGTGCCCCATGCCGTGCCGTCGCCTGCGACTCCGGCGGCCTCGGCTACTTCTTTAAAGGTGCCGTTGCCTTCGTTGTGGTAGAGACGGTTCTTGCCATAATAGGTGACGTACAGATCGTCGTAGCCGTCGTTGTCGTAATCGCCGACGCAGACTCCCTGCCCCCATCCGGTGAAATCCAGCCCGGCAGCGTGAGTGACGTCGGTAAAGGTGCCATCGTGATTGTTGTGAAAAAGATGACTCGTCGGGTTGGCGCCTTTTACTTTTGCGTCGTCCAGCGTAGTGCCATTGACGAGAAATATGTCGGGCCAGCCGTCGTTGTCGTAATCGAAAATTGCAACGCCGCTGCCCGTGGTTTCGATGATGTACTGCTTGCTCTCGACACCGCCATTGACGTTTTGCATTCGTAGGCCGGCCTGCGGAGCGACGTCGATAAACCAAGCCGGAGCAGGATGAAGTTCGCTGGCGGGATAGGGAGACGTCGAAATTTGTTTTGCCGAAGCAACCGTCGCGTCAGGAGGTTTCTGAATCTGCGCGTTAGTGGCTGCGATGAAGACGAAAAGGTAGATCGTGAGGCTCGTACAAACACCCGATAATTTGTACCGCGAGCGCCTCATAAACGAATCGTATCATCGTGCTAATACAACCGGGGAACGACTGTGGTTAGAATTGAAATATGCGAACTCTTGCCGCATTCATAGTGCTATTCATAATTGGCGGCGTCACCCGGGGCCACGCGCCTACTGCCGAGCCCGCTGTCGCCGATCATAGTCAAACTTCGCCAGGTCAACCTTCGTCAGTATCTCCAGAACAGGGTTCGGCGACTCCGTCGACAAAAACAAATGTCAAAGACATGCTGGCGGATGCGCACCAAAAACTGGAGCACGGCAAGCCGCAAGAGGCGATAGCGATGCTCGAACAGTTGGCTGCTACCGCCGGGGGCTCGGCGAAAGGGGTGCAGCACGAGTTGGGGATCGCTTATTACCGCACGGGCAAATTGCTTTCCGCCGAAAAGGCGTTCGCGCGTGCGATGGAAGAAGACCCGGATGACATGGAGGCGATCCAAATGCGGGGATTGTCACTGTATCGATTGGGGCGTCCAGCCGCAGCCATTCCATTTCTTGAACGAGTTCGGCAGTGGACTCCCAACGCGAATGCGGACGCGAATTATGTTCTCGGACTTTGCTACCTCAACTCCAACCACTTCGACGAGGCGCGTCGGGCGTTTGCCGAACAGTTTGCTGTCTCCGCCGATTCAGGCGCCGCCTATCTTTTATTGGGCAAGATGTTGATGCAGGCAAACTTGCCAGAAGCGGCCGCCGAGGCCGCGAAGAAGGCGCTCGCGATCACGCCAAAGCTGGCGTTGGCGCACTTCATGCTCGGCGAATTTTATCTCTTCAAATCTGACACCGAGCAGGCGCTAAGGGAGTTTGAGCAGGAACGCGAAATTAACCCGGCGTATTTCGCCGTCTATGATCGCCTCGGAGACGTTTACACGCGCACCGGACAATATCAACAGGCTCAGGAGGCCCTGGCCAAAGCAATTTCGCTCGACACCTCGAGCACGGGACCGTTCATACAGATGGGCAAGGTTTTACTGCGACGGAATGATCCGCAAACCTCGCTGCTGTACCTGCAACATGCTTTGAAAATGGACCCGGGGAATTACACGACACACACATTGCTGGGGCAGGCCTATCGCAGTCTGGGCAGGGGAGAGGATGCCAAGAAGGAAATTGAGGCGGCATCTAAGATTCACGCCGAAGGTCAGCTGAAGTTGCAGCCCGCGCAGTAATCCGGTTGATTTATTTGCGGTGGCGAACCGCCACCAACTCGGTGCCGACTGGAACTCCACGGGTGACCTTAACGCGGAGCAGGGCTTCAAACGGCTTGACTTCGTCTCCGGCCGGCACCGCGAGACGGCGCAACAACTCTTCCACGGAGTCTCGCTCACTAACATATTCGACGGCGGCCTGGGTTCCGATGGTTGTCGTCCCGGCCAGAATCAGAACGTGGCGAGCGGGGTTCAGGCCATGTACGAGAGCAACGATCGCATAATCTTCGGTGAGCCGCTGAGACGAGTCACTCGGGTAGAAAATGGCGGGTTGCCCCGGTTCGGGATGCACGTTGGCGATCCCCAGTGCTCCCTTATGCGGGGTGGTGTCGAGACGCTTGAAGACGAATTCCTGACTGCCGGGCAGATCTAACAGGGTCAAGTTTTCCGCCGGAGAACCGACGAAGATGAGGTCGTTCGTCTTGGCGTCGTCGAGCGTGAACAGACTTCCGCGCTTCACCTCGATGGGGTGATTCAGCGAATTGAAAACTCTGTCGAGTTCGTGTACCGCGAGAACTTCGCCTACACCGGTGTAGTGATCCAAAATGAGGTCGTGCGAATCTCGCGCCGGGTCGAGATAGCGCATGCCCGTTTCGGGTCGCCCAACAAAAGCTGCATTGCTGAAAATCACCCACGGGGCATCTGGACTTGACACGAACTCACTCCAGAATCGGCGTAAAGCCACAGGAACGGTTGAGGTTGAGTTAACGCTGACCCGGGCACGGGCAGAACTTAGTGCCATCGAGAGCGTGACGACGGCGACCAAAGCTGCGACGAGCGCCAGAGAAAGACCGACGACGGCGAGAGTCCATCGGCGAGCGCTCTGGCGCGGTTTCGGAGATTCAACGGGCAGGGGAAAGAGCGCTGGAGGCGTTAGGGCGACCCGGACTGGCGTCTCTCGATGGTGGAAGCTGAGAGCATAGACGCCATTCGGCATCTCCACAACGATGGGGTCGGCTGCTCCTTCATGGCTGTAATAATCGAGCAACTTAAGACGCAACCGGCCTGCTTGCACACGAATCGCGGAATCGGCTTGCGGATCGAAGTTATCGGGACGACCGAAAACCTCCGTCGCGATCTGATATTCCTTAAGCGGAGTGTCTGGCTGAGTTAGCGCGTGGTCGGCCAAGTAACGCAGTAACTTACAAAGAGATTCAGCCTTGCGCAGAGTATGGCTATGGGTAATCTTATCGATCTGACCGAGATAGCGCTCTCTATCGGCGAACTGGAGTGATGTGACAGACATGTAACATTAAAGCTAAGTACGTCTTATGTATCAGAGAATAAAGAGCGTAAGACGTTTTGTGACGCGTAACTGACGCGTAACTTACACAGTGATACTTCTAACTTAAATCAACTAGGGCCAGCATTCCCCGCTGGCAAACAGTCGCCATTTTGAAGAGTGAATCCTCTGCGCCCACAAACGCTAGGGAATCGGTACAGGCTTTTTATGCTACTCCAATCCGCAATCCGACTGCAAGTAAGCGAGAGCGTTGCGCCGTCAGGAATTCTATTTTCCATAGCTTCCGCCCGGAAGCGCCGCTACGTCAATCCCGATCCGTCAACTCAACGTCGAGTTGTGGACGCGAGTCACGAGACTGTCACACCCAGGAGGCTGTTGAATGAAAACGAGCGATGCTGCGAGCAAAGTTTTCTGTGGTTTGGGGAGGTCTCTGCGCACTTTTCTGTGCAGTAAGGGGTTGGGATTCTGTACGGTTCTGGCTTTGATCGCGATCTGCGCCTTCACGAGTTCACAATCTGTCTCGGCACAAGCTGTCTATGGATCAATATTTGGAACGGTAACGGACAGCACCGGTGCGGTTGTGCCGAATGCTACTGTGACTGTAAGCAATGCAGCAAAGGGCACTTCGGCAAGCGTTCAATCGGACGCGAGCGGCGAATACCGCGCCCAGCACCTCATCCCCGACATTTATAACGTCACGGCTGAAGCGACCGGATTCGGCAAAGTAACCACGGCAGATGTTGTGGTATACGCAGATACGGCGCCGAAGATTGACTTCGCGTTGCCAGTCGGTTCCACGAGTAACACCGTCACCGTATCTGCCGAAGCACCCCTGCTGCAGACGGAACACACCGATGTGTACACGATTCTGAATGAGCGTGCCGTCGAGACGCTCCCCAACTTGAATCGCAACTTCACCGCCTTTGAACTGCTCACTCCCGGAACGACGTATATTGGGTGGGATGTTGACGAATCGCAAAACCCGCAGCGCAGCCAACAGATCGAAGTTGATGGACAACTTCCGTTCGCCACCGGTTACGAATTGGACGGCACTGACAATCAAGATCCGGTGATCGGAATCGCCGTAATCAATCCGAACCTCGATGCCGTATCGGAAATGAAGGTAACCTCGCAGAACTATGACGCCGAGTTCGGCAAAGCGGTGGCAGGTTTGGTGACGGCGCAGACGAAGTCGGGGAGCAATACCCTACATGGATCTGCATTCGAATTCTGGCGCTCAGATGCTTTTCAGGCTCGTGATCCCTTCGCGGAATCTACGCCAAATCCGGTTACCGGAAAATACATACCGACGAACACCCATAATCAATACGGTGGATCGATCGGCGGCGCGATAATCAAGGACAAGCTTTTCTTCTTCGGGGACTATCAGGGGTTGCGCGAGAAATCTGGCGTCGCGGGGCTATTCAGCGTTCCTACCGCGCAAGCGCGTACCAGTTGCCTGGCGGCGGCGGGCAACGCAGGGCTTAACTGCGATCTAAGTCAATATCTGCTTCCGGCCAATGGAGCGGTTCAGATTTATGATCCCACTACCGGGAATCCCGATGGCACTGGACGTTCTCCATTCGTAAACAACCAGATTCCTGGAAACGAGCTATCCACAGCAGCCATCAATTTGTTGACCCTGATTCCGCCACCGAATACAGGGGGTTCCGACCAGATTTCCAACAATTTCGCCGCGTCGGGTACGGGCTCATTTCACACCAACCAGTTCGATGTGCGCATCGACGATCAGTTCTCCAGCAAGCTGCATCTTTTCGGACGGTACACATTCTTTAATTCCTCGCTTGCTGGTGGTTCTGTTTTTGGACCGGCCGGAGGATCTGGCTTTGGTACCAATGGCTTCGCTGGAACCGATACCAGTCAAGACGACAGCTTGGCGGCCGGTGGGGACTACACGCTATCGCCGAAGTGGCTCACCGACTTCCGCTTCGGATGGTTCCGCTTTCACTTCAATGAACTGCAGCCCGACTACAACCAGCCCTTGGGAACTGATTTAGGCATCCCGGGAGTGAATACAGGCGACCTCGCACTCAATGGAGGCTTGCCGGCGTTCAATATTCCAAATCTTTCTCAGTTCGGTGTGACTACCGCTCCGTTCCTCGAAACTGAGAACTCCTATCAAGTGAATAACAATTGGAGCCACACCATAGGTCATCACAATATTAGGTTTGGAGCGGATGTGCGTCGGGCCACCCAGTATGCCGTCGGCCTCGACAATGGCAACTACCGCTCCGGCAATTTCCACTTCCCCTCAACGATTACAGGGCTTAACGGCGGCTCCAGCGGCCTGGGTCTCGCTACATTCTTGCTGGGAGATGTAGGTCAGTTCCAGCGGACGCAGACCGCCAATACCAGCGCCGAAACGCACCAGTGGCGCGCGTTCTACTACGCGCAGGATCAGTGGCGCGTTACCAACTCCGTGACACTCAGTTACGGACTGCGCTGGGAATGGTATTTCCCTGAAGCCGTCGACGGAATTGGTCAGGGCGGACTACTCGACCTTAACACTGGCAATGTCAACGTCGCGGGCTACGGAGCTTACAACGATTCGCTCAATGTTGCAAAGAGCTGGACGAAGTTTGCTCCGCGAATCGGAATTGCATGGCAGGCTCGTCCGAGCCTGGTGGTCAGGGCTGGGTATGGACGTGTCTACGGGCAAGGGTGGTCCGGAAACACCTTTGGAGAAGTGCTGGCTTGGACCTACCCGGTACAGTATTCGCAAAACGTGAATTCTGTGAATGAATACTCGAACAACTACGTAAACAGCTCGGGACAGACGGTGCCTTTTACGTTATCAGGCGGTCCGCCCGCTCCTGTATTCCCTGCAATACCGGCCAACGGAGAAATTCCGCTTCCGAACGGATCTAGCGTCCCCACGCGTCCGTTGGAAGTGCGCCTGCCCACGTTGGATGCATGGAATCTGGCTATCCAGCAGGAACTCACCAAGACGATGGCCCTTCAAATCGCGTACGTCGGCAGCCATGGACTCCACAACATGTTCGATTCCTCAAACCAGTTTGATCCGAATCAGCCGACGATCAATGGATTCGACGAGACGAACCCCAACACGGGCCTGCCCTATACGTTCAACGACCGTCAGCCCTACTTTGACGGCATCGCGCAGACGCTTGGCGTCGGCTACGGATCTCCCTTCGGCTGGACGCAGGCACTTCGCTACAACTACAACGAGGCAACCAGCAGCTATAACGCGTTGCAAGTGAAGCTGGAGAAGCGTTTCAGCAGCGGCCTGCAGTTCTTATCTCATTACACGTGGTCACGGGCGATGTCGCACGAATCGTATTATTTCGCCATCGATCCGAAAGTAGGGTACGGCGCCAGCTATTACAATCGCCCGAACTCGTTCGTCTTCGCGGGCAATTACGATTTGCCTTTTGGGAAAGGAAAAATGGTAGGCGGCAATTCGTCGCGCGCAATGGATTACCTGATTGGCGGCTACGCTCTGAATGGCACGGTAACTATTCAGAGTGGATTGCCTTACACGCCCGGTTATGAGGACTGCAGCACTGATAATGACACGGCGAACCAGTACGGCGGCTGCCGGCCTAACACGAACGGTACGGGCTACCATCTCCACACCGGGACGTTTTATAACAGTGCTTCGATTGGTCCCAATGTTCCTTACTTCACGCCATCTCCGTATGTGCTTGGCGGTTCGTGTCCGGGCGATCCGAACAATACTTGCCCTACAACTTTCGGTCCCTACGTTCGTCCAGCGATCAGAACCTTCGGAGATATTTATCGTGACGCCCTGTACGGTCCGAAGAACTGGGACACGGATCTCTCCGTCTCTAAGAAATTCCCCCTGACAGAGCGTGTCGGGTTAAGCGTCCGCGCCGATGCATTCAATCTCTTCAACCATGCGAACCTCGCAGACCCCAACAGTTGCGTAGATTGCGGCGGAAACTCCGGCACAATTACGAGCACCATCGGCTCGCAAAACGGCACCTCTATGCGTCTGTTACAGTTTTCTGCGCGACTTGAATTCTGATGAGCCGAAGCGATGAGACCATAGAATGTATAAGGTGGGGGATGCTTCAACTCGGCCATAATTCTTGCGACTTAATTGCTTATGAGGGACGGGATGCAGGGATTCTGGCTCGATTTGCGGGAAACACGCAAGAGAAATGTGTGGATGCGTCTGTGGCGCGCGGCGTTCCTCATTTTTGCGACGATGCTCTCGCTTACGGCCGTCGCGCAGTCCCAGCCCGAACGCCTCACCGCCGACGCCAAACTAAATGCGATTCTCAGCTATATCCACTCTGCCTGGGATTCTCTCACTCGCTCGACGAACTCGTGCGGCGGAGTTTCCGACCCTAAGCTCTCCGCTGCGCCGGTGCTTTATCTACCCTCTGGTTTTGCAGAACCCGAGGAGCTCGGCCAAATGGAGCGTGGTTGCAAGGTCAACGTTGCGCATCTACCGCAGGTCATTCACCAGCTGGGGATGACCGACGCCGATTCCATTCAGCCGCCGGGATTGCTTTACCTGAAGAATAAATACGTCGTGCCTGGCGGACGCTTTAATGAAATGTACGGATGGGATAGTTATTTTATTGTTCGCGGTTTGTTGCGAGATGGGCGGCTAGAGTTGGCTCGCGGCATGGTGGACAACTTTTTTTTTGAGATTGAACATTACGGGGCGGTGCTGAATGCCAATCGCACTTATTATCTAACCCGCTCCCAACCGCCGTTTTTGAGCTCCATGGTGATGGCTGTTCACGAGGCGCAAAAAGCGGCAGCTCAGGACGACCGGGCATGGATGGAGACGGCCTACTCTTATGTGAAGCGCGATCATGCCATGTGGACGCAAGCTCCGCATCTGGCTGCCTCTACCGGCCTTTCCCGGTATTACGATTTTGGCGAGGGGCCCGCAATGGAGGCCTTGCAGGATGAAAACGATATCTATCGCCAAGTAGCGGCTTACTTTCTTTTTCACTCCACGATCCCGCCCTATGAAAGTGAGGCCGCGGATGTTCCGGGTGGGAGAGCATCGGGATCTCCTTACTCGGTGGAAGTGTGCGGTGATGGCGCGCAGCCCGAATCATCTACCGTTTCGCCCTGCGAAACGGCGCGACGCATAAAGCTGACTCCGGACTACTACAAAGGCGACCGCTCCATGCGCGAATCTGGATTCGACATCTCCTTCCGATTCGGTCCGTACGGCGCCGCTACCCAGCACTATGCTCCGGTGTGCTTGAATAGTCTTCTTTTCAAAACGGAACGCGACCTGGAAGAAATGAGCCGCATTTTGGGCAAGGATGCTGAAGCCGCCGAGTGGGGCCGCATGGCGGAGGACCGCAAGCAGTCGATGCAGAAGTATTTGTGGGATGAGCAACAGGGACTCTTCTTCGATTACAACTTTGATCTACAACAACGATCCACTTATCGCTATGCCACAACCTTTTATCCACTGTGGGCTGGACTGGCTACCGAGGCCCAAGCTGGCGCTGTCGTGAAAAATCTGGGCGCCTTCGAGAGAGCAGGCGGCATCGCCATGAGCGTGCGGGAAACGCATGTGCAGTGGGATTATCCTTTTGGTTGGGCGCCCATTCAGTTGCTGGCGGTGGAGGGGATGCGCCGCTATGGGCACAATGAGGAAGCAGACCGTGTCTCCGCGGAATTTCTCTCGATGGTGTTAGAAGACTTCGAACGTGATGGAACAATTCACGAGAAGTACAACGTTGTGAGTCGATCTTCAGATACTCATGTGACGGCCGGCTATACAGCGAACGTAATCGGATTTGGCTGGACCAATGCGGCGTTTGTAGAACTGCTGCATGCGCTGCCGCCGGGAAAAAGCGTCGACGTGGCGAAAGCGGTTTCGCCGAAGGCCGCTCTTCCCTAGTCGATCCATCCCGCATCGAGCATTTTGTTTGGAGAGTTCATGAAGCTGGATTTCCCTCGTCGAAGTTGGCTGGCGCTGGCTCTGCTTCTGTCCGGCATACTTACCGCGGAATCGCAGTCGATCAGCCAGGCGAAAATTGCCCAGACGAAAAACGGCCAGACCATGAGGGGCCAGACGATGAACGGCCACGCTATGACCGGCCAGACAAACGATCAATCATCTGTTTTGGCGAAATTTCCCTTTGACGAAACTGTGCCTCTCAAGATCGTGCGCGAGGCGGTTCCAACAAAGCCTTTTACCGTCGTCGGCCCGCGCGGTGCGATTCTTGGCAGGCAAGACGGATCCTTTGAGGCGTGGATATTCCCCTGGAAAATTTTCAGCAACCTGCGCATTAACGCGGAGATGCAAGATTATGAGGTGCCGATCGACGTGAACGAGCACGCCGCGGAAATTGAGGTCTGGCCCGATCACACGACCATCACTTTTGCTCACGCGAATTTCACTGTCCGCGAGGTTCTGTTTGCACCGCACAATGCACCCGACGGGGCCGGGGTCCTGGCATTTTTCGAAATCGAGGCAGTGCGCCCGCTTACGCTCACGTTTCAATTCACGCCCGATATGAAGCTCATGTGGCCCGCTTCATCGGATGATCGCCCGTCTCCGGAATGGATAAAAGGGGAGGCAGCGGCCAGCGGATTTTATGTGTTGCATTTAAATTTTCCCGATCATGCCGCAGCCCTCCAAATGCCGGGAGCAGAGGCTGGCATCACGGCGCCTTACCAGGAGCGAGCCAAAACATATCCGCTGCAGTTTGTCTTGCACTTCGATCCCGCCCGCGACGGCAATAAACTCTTTCCGTTGCTGATGACGACCGGAGATTCGGTCGCAGAATCAAGCAACGCGGCGCTCGCGGGCAGGCTGGCTGGTCTCGGACGCTCATTGCAATCGCTGTACGAGGAGACGGCGACCTACTACAAGAATTTCTTGTCGGACCATCTCCGCATCGAAACTCCGGACAAACAATTCGACGACGCCTTCAGCTGGGCGGAAGTTTCGATCGATCAATTAAAGGTAGAGACAACTCCTGGTCATAAGGAAACCGCTCTGGTCGCGGGATTCGACAGCTCCGATGATTCCGCGCGGCCAGGCTTTGGCTGGTATTTCGGCCGCGACTCGCTGTGGAGTCTTTACGCGGTCAATGCTTATGGCGATTTACAGTTGACCCGCGATCAATTGGAATTTCTGTCGCGGCGTCAAAGTCCGCAGGGGCAAATTATTCACGAATGGTCGCAGACGGCTGGACTTGTGGATTGGAAAAGCCTGCCGTATGAATTTGCATCCGCAGACGCAACTCCGCTCTTCATCATGGCCGCCAACGACTATTTTCAGATTAGCGGCGATACCGCGTTTCTCAAGAAGCACTGGGATGCCTTCCAAAAAGCGTGGGAGTTTGAGCGGTCGCACGATTCCGACGGTGATGGAATCTACGAAAACATCGCGGGATCGGGATGGGTGGAATCCTGGCCTCCGGGCATGCCACATCAGGAGATCTATCTCGCTGCCCTTGATCAGCAGGCAAGTTCGGCATTCGCCAACCTCGCCAAGGCAACTGGAAATTTGCCACTAGCTGAAGATGCCCAGAAGCGCGCTCACCACATCGCCGAGCAACTGGAAAAAGAGTACTTTCTGCCCGATGCGAATTTTTACGCCTTCAGCCGAAATGCCGATGGAACTTTGGACGCGAGCCCCACGATCTATCCGGCCGTCGCAGCATGGGACGGAAGCTTCAATCTGACACGCCCCAGCGGAATGCTGAACCGATGGGCATCGAATGAATTCTCGACCGATTGGGGAACGCGCGATTTGAGCCCCAGTGTGAGCTTCTACGATCCCATCAGCTATCACCAGGGCAGTGTGTGGCCACTCTTCACGGGATGGGTTTCGCTTTCCGAATATCGTAACGGGCGCAGTCTGTCAGGGTATGCGCACTTGATGCAAAATGCGGATCTCACGTGGGCACAAAATTTGGGTGCGGTCACCGAGCTGCTTTCCGGCGAATTCTTTCGATGGATGGGCCGCAGCACTTCGCACCAGCTATGGTCTTCGGCGATGGTGGTCACGCCGGCCGTGCGCGGCATGTTTGGATTGGAATGGAACGCCGCTGAAAGGGAGCTTATTGTTACTCCGAAGTTGCCGGCGCAGTGGAGCGAGGCAAAAATTCTGAATGTTCCGATCGGCGAGCGCCGCGTTGGCATAGAGATAAGGCGCGACGGCTCGATGCTTTCCATTCGCCTCACCGGCGAGGGATCGAGAGCTATAAGGCTGAGCTCACGCGCAACAATCGCGGCGGCTGGAAACGGAGAGATACGTACTCCTCTGCCCGCGGTTGAAGTCGGCGTGACCCACGGCTTGCCCGAAGCGGGAGCGGTTACTGCTCAGATGAAAGTCATCGATCAGCGGGAGTCTACACGCTCTTTGCGGCTGCGATTGTCGGCTCCGGCAAATAGCTCTCAGGTTTTATTCGTTCGGCTGAACAGTTCGAAGATTCATTTGCAAGTCGATGGCGCGGAGCTATCGAGTGATTCCAGTCAGCTTAGAGTGCAGTTTCCATCGGGCGCTGGCTATGTCGAAAAAGTCGTGACACTCTCCTGGTAGCCATCTCTCTTACAAATTGCGAGCACGCTCATGGCGTCGGAATCACGGCGGTGGCTTGATTGGAGTAGCCGCTTTCTTCGGAACTGGAATTGACTGCTGTGGCTACGTAGTAGTAGGTAGTGCCGGAGACCACGGTGCTGTCGGTGTAGGCGGTGGTGCTGTCGAGCGACGAGTTGATCATGGTGTAGGGGCCGCCCGAGACGGTGCCGCGATAGATGTTATAGCCGATGGCGCCGGAAGATGCGGTCCAGGAGAGGTCGACGATGTGCTGAGTTGCGGTTACGCCGGTGCCGGTCAGGGATTGAGCGGCGGGCGAGTTGGAGGCGTTGCTGGTGAATGAGAGTGAGGCCGAGGCGGCTCCGCTGGATTGGGGCGTGAAGGTTGCGGTGAAGGTGGAGGATTGGCCGGCGGGAATGGTGATGGGGAAGGAGATTCCGGAGAGGACAAATTCGCTGCTGTTGCTGCTGGCGGAATTGATGGTGACGGCGGCGCCGCTGGCGATGAGGCTGGCGCCGAGGGCGGAGCTGGATCCGACGTTGACGTTGCCGAAGGCGAAGGTGGTGGGAGAGACGGCCAAGGTTCCGGCGGTGGTTCCGGTGCCGGAGAGCGGGATGGCGAGCGGGGAGTTGGATGCGGTGGAGACGACGGACAAGCTGCCGCTGGCTGCGCCGGCGGCGGTCGGGGTAAAGGTTGCGGTGAAAGTCACGCTTTGATTGGCGTTGAGATTGAGGGGGAGAGTCAGGCCGCTGATGGAGAATCCGGTGCGACTCGGAGTAGCGGAGGAGATAGTGAGGGTGGATCCGCCGGTGTTGGTGGGGGTCTCGGACAAGTTTGTGCTGTTGCCGACTTGGACGCTGCCGAAGGCAAGGCTGGTGGGACTGGCGACAAGTTGACCGGCAACTGTTCCTATGCCCGCGAGAAAAACGGTGACCGTGTTCGAGTGGCGTCTTCCGAAGGTTCGGGAATATTCAAGAGAGACGCTTCCAGGAAGGCCGTCGCCGGACTACGGCGCGAAGGTTGTGGTCAAGCTCGTGCTCTGGCCTGCTGGCTCACTCGGTTGGATTTCGCGGGAACTTCAGGTAGGGCAGGCGCACGTTGTCGATCACGACTTGATCGGCGCGGATATTTACGGGCGCCTGAAAATCAGGAATACCACAGGGGCCGCCCGATCCGCAGGCGGCATTCACTGCTCCCGCAGTGACGAAGTCATCTTCATCGACGCCGTCTCCGCTAACGCCCAAGCCGCCGACCAGAACGCCATTTTGATAGAGGGGCAGGCTGCCGGGGAAAAAGACGACTCCGCTCATGTTGTTTGTGTTCGCGGAGCCGCCTTCCGATCCCTGCGTGCAAGGGTTGGCGATGTCGTAAAGATATAGAGGAAAAAATGGCCCCGCGCCAGAGCCGTCGATGCCGGGGGGGAACATGGGCTGGGTTCCGAAGCCTACGGTGCGATTCGTGACTGCCGTGCTCGTTGGAATGCCGGGCAAATCCCGCACTCCGGTCGTGCTGAACCAGATCACGTTGCGGGCTTTCGTGGCCGCCACGTCGGCGCTGAATACCGTTCCATCGTGCATGCGATAGAGGCCGAGAAGCGTGCCGTCGAGATCGGAGACGGCGATCGTCATTTTTGTGCGCGAGCCTGGGGGCAGGCGAATGACGGCTCGCGTTAGGTTCGCGGTTGCTACGGCATTCGCAATGATTTCACTGACGTCATTCTGCGAGAGCGCCGTGCCTGCATTTGGACCGACCAGGTATCCTTCGGGCGGAAGCGTGCCGGTCGTTGCGGGGACACTGTACGAGCCCGCGAAGGTACCGGGCGAAGTGCCCGCCGGTTGCGTTGTTTGAGCGACGAAAGGCAACGCGACTCCGCCGACGATGACGACGCCTGGCGGCGGAAGCTGAGCCGGTGTAGGCAGCAAACCTGAATTCATCGCGCCCGAATAGGCAGCGTATTCGGCGATCGCCGGAGATGTGCTGACGACGCCCACGCCGCCGACTGCTCCGCCATTGAACAAAGGCACGCCGCCGGGATTGACTGCCAGCGGATTGCTGTCGTTGGTGTCGGCTTTGCCCGTAATGATGCCGAGGCCGAAGCTGGAACCATCGATCGACAGAGAGGGATTCAATCCGTGACCGGGGAGGTAGTTTGTGCTTAGCGTGCAGCCGCGATTGGTATTTTCTATGCCGTAGAGATCACCGTTGGGAGTGCCGGCGACTCCGGGTGGAAAATGAACGCCGCTGATGAAGCGGACGGTGCGGGAAGAAAGCGGAGCCTGATCATTGCTAAACAAGGCTGCCGTACGCGCGAGGCTGACGGCTAGTTCATCGGCTGGCACTGTCTGACCAAAATTTCCTGTCGCGATGGTTGGGGCTCCCGGCGTTTCAAATACGGCGAGAATATTTCCGGCGCGGTCGGCAACCGCGACTACCATGGGAGCATTCACCGACGTTACGGCGTTTTGAACCACGTTAGTTACGTCTGTGATGCTGAGCGGCGTTGCTGCGGGTGGTGGAGGGTCAGGCGAACTCGTCGAGGAAGATCCGCTGCCGCAGGATATCGAGAACAGCGCTGTCGCACAAAGCATGAGAGAGAATGCAGAAAGCCTCACAGGAAAATGATTTTCCGTTCTGGTCTTCATAGCCTCGTGTTCATAATAGTGTCTTAATGTTTTCGCGATGATTCATTATGACGGTGAGCGATGCAAAGTCAAGCAAGGCTTGCTCCCGAGTTGTGGTTGTGATAGGTGTTAGGCCCGATCTGATGCGGGCTATCAGAAGCAACTCCATTTGGCGATGAGGATTGACCTGGCGAGAATGTTACCGGTGATGAAGGCGTGGACTTCTCGATCGGTGCTTCTGTGTCTGGTTGCGCTTCAAGTTACGGTGTTGGGGCAAACGCAACGAATCCCAGGCCACGAGCCCATCAACACTACATCGCTGCAAGGAACGGTGAGAGATCGGCGGAGTCACTTGGGCATTCCGGGAGTCAGAATTACTTTACTTCGAGCTGGTGCTGTGGTTCGCGAAAAAACTACGGATGCTGAGGGCATTTTCCGCTTCACTGACCTTACGCCTGGGAGCTACGAACTCAAGGCGGAGAAGGAAGGATTTGAGGCGCTCGGTTTATCCGGTCTCGAAATCAAGGACGCGGAGGTGGAGGATCTGGAGTTGGAGCCGATTGCTGGCGCGACCTCGGCGACTAAAGGACCGTCTGGAGTGCCGGGCGCTGCGGTTTCGTCACAAGTGAGTCCACCTGTGCCGGCTAGTACGTATCCCGGATTGCGAACTGGCGAAACGCCGTCTTCTCCGGGGCCGCTTGGGATCTCTCCTGAGCAACTTCCGCCGGACTCCGCAAATTTTGCGAAAGATCCCGACCGCTGGAATGTTCCGCTGCCGGCGTGGGATCGCTATGGCAAGGGCGGAGAGTTTCCCTATACGAAGGGCCATTGGTACGATCCGTTCAATCGCAGCCGCCTCAAGGGAGACGAGCCGATTTTTGGTACAAAGTGGGGACAGCGATGGTTCTTTAATTTCACGGGGACCAGCATCACAGGGTTGGATGTGCGTCGCTTGCCAGTGCCGAGCGGTGTATCGGCTGAGCAAGGAGGCAGCTCTAACTTCTTTGGCCGCGGCGAGCAGGCGTTTGCCTCGCAGAGTTTTCGGCTCTCTTTTGATCTCTTCGAAGGCGACACTAGTTTTCGGCCCATTGATTTCCGCATACGTTTCACGCCGGAATTCAATCTCAATTTTCTGCAAACGCGCGAGCGCGGGCTGGTTAATGTTGACGTCCGCGACGGGACCAATCGCTTCGACACGCATGCCGGTTTGCAGGAGGGATTTGTCGAGGCCAAACTGCACGACCTTAGCCCGAATTTTGATTTCGTTTCCGTACGGGCGGGCATTCAGCAATTTGTCAGCGATTTTCGCGGCTTTATTTTTGCTGAGGAGCAGCCTGGCGTTCGCATCTTCGGCAATCTGCGTTCGAACCGCATTAACTACAACTTGGCATGGTTTTATTTTCTGGAGAAGAACACGAACAGCGGATTGAATACTTTTGAGCCGCGTCATCAACAGGTTTACGTGGGGAATGTGTACATACAGGATTTCTTTGCCAAGGGCTATACCACGGAATTCAGTTTTCATTACAACCGCGACGATCCCTCAATTCACTATGACGACAATGGATTTCTGGTGCGTCCTGCGCCTGTCGGGCTAATTGAGCCGCACGGTATTCATGCCTACTATCTTGGTTGGGCCAGCAACGGCCACATTGGCCGCCTGAATGTTAGCCATGCGTTTTATCAGGCGCTGGGCCATGACACGCTCAATCCGATTGCGGGACGCCGCATCGACATCGATGGGAGAATGGCGGCGCTGGAATTGTCGGTGGATAAAGATTGGGTGCGATTCCGGTCGTCGTTTTTTTACGCATCGGGGGATCCGAGCAATCAGTCGGATGCGCTTGGAGGCGGCCGCAGTTCGAGCGCTCGCGGTTTCGATACGATTGTGGATGAAACGAATTTCGCCGGTGGAGCGTTCAGCTTCTTCGATCAGCAAGGCATTCGACTGACGGGCACGGGAATTGCGCTCGCGAATCCGGGCAGCTTGCTGGTGAGCTTGCGTACTAATAAGGAGGAAGGGCAGGCGAACTTTGTGAACCCTGGGGCTTATGTATTCAATGCGGGCGCCGATTTTAATGTGACTCCCAAGCTGCGCGCTTTCGTGAATGCAAACTACCTGAGATTTGATCGCACGGAGCCATTGCAAATCGTGCTGGCACAACCGGGAATTCGGCACAGTATTGGAACGGATAGCGGAATGGGGGTGCAGTATCGTCCGCCATTGACCGAGAACATTGTGATTACGGCGGGAGTATCAAACTTGCTTCCGGGCGCAGGGTTTGAGGAAATCTTCAACAAACGCGTGTTAATCTCCGGCTTCACCACCATTCGGCTGACGTTTTGAACTAATGCTATGCGTATTTGTTCGGGTCGACGCTTCGCGCAAGTCTTGCTCGTGACGGCGATTATCTGCGCGGCGTCGGCGGTGTTTGATGTTTTGGCCAGAACTTCGGCGTCAGAACGTGATGCGGGATCGTCGGCACAAGCCAATGCTGAGCCAAGCTCGCCGGGCCTTGGAGACTCGCTCGACGAAGCGCAGGGGAAATCGGCGGGTTGCGTAAGTTGCCATAATACCATGGACAGCGCGACCATGCACACCACCGGAACCGTGCGTGTGGGTTGTACTGACTGCCATGGGGGAAATCCGCAGATCGTGCTGCCGACGGGCGTTGCGCAAGCGTCGCCGCAATATCAGGAATTGATCGGACAGGCTCATCCGCGGCCTCGGTTTGCGGAGAATGCTCGATCGTCGGCCAACCCGGTTCGCGCTTATACGCAGTGGTTGAAGGAAGACGCGGATTACGTCAAGTTTGTAAACCCTGGCGATTTGCGAGTTGCCGAGCAAACTTGTGGCCGGTCCGGTTGTCATGGTGCAGAGGTGCAGCGCGTGCGGACTAGCATGATGACGCACGGCGCGATGCTGTGGGGCGCGGCGCTTTATAACAACGGCGCGGTGCCGCTGAAGAATCCTTTCTTTGGCGAGAGCTATACCGCGGATGGAAAGCCGCAGAGATTGCAAACCTTTCCGCCGCCGACTGCGGAAGAGACGCGCACTAAAGGCATTCTCCCTTACCTCGAACCGATCGAGCGGTGGGAGGTCTCGCAGCCGGGCAATGTGTTGCGAGTTTTCGAGCGCGGTGGTGAAAAAAAACCTGAAGTCGGGATACCTAGCCTTGACGAACAACCGGGAAAGCCAGATGTCAAACTCGGCGAGCGCGGCTTTGGCACGCTATTGCGCACAGACCCTACTGTGCTCGGCTTGCAAAAAACGCGCTTGCTCGATCCTCTGCTGTCGTTTCCGGGAACCAACGATCAACCCGGTGATTATCGCGCCAGCGGATGCAGCGCTTGTCACGTGATCTACGCCAACGATCGTTCGGCCGAACATTCTGGACATTATTCGGCAGCGGGAAATTTGGGGCAGAGCGCAACTGCCGATCCGACCATCCCGAGGAATGAGCCCGGCCATCCGATTCGCCACGAGTTCACCCGATCCATTCCGTCGAGCCAGTGCATTGTTTGCCACATTCATCCTGGCACCAACATGGTGGCAACTTATTTTGGCTACACCTGGTGGGATAACGAGATCGACGGCGACAAGATGTATCCGAAGGAGCAACGATATCCGAGTGCGAAGGAACAGCAGGAGATTCAGACGCGCAATCCAGAGCGGGCTGCAATTCGCGGTTTATGGTCCGATGTGGATTTCCTCGAAAAGACGGGGACGCCGGAATTTAATAAGAGCCTCAAGAATACACAGTTTGCCGACTTTCATAGTCACGGATGGATTTTTCGCGCGGTCTTCAAGCATGATCGCCAAGGCAATCTTCTCGATGCGGAAGATAAGCAGGTTTCGTTCGATGATCCGGACAAATTCACGAAGGCTGTGCACCTGAAAGATATTCATCTGGAAAAGGGAATGCATTGCATCGATTGCCACTTTGAGCAGGACAGTCACGGCAATGGAAAATTGTATGGAGAGACCCGGAACGCGATCGAGGTCGACTGCGTGGATTGTCACGGCACGATCGAGCAACGAGCGACGCTGCGGACCTCGGGCATCGCCGCGCCTAACGGTGGAACTGCGCTTGATCGATTGCGCACGCCTTGGGGCGGGCGGCGTTTCTATTGGGAGGGAGATCGGCTGTTTCAGCGTTCGATGCTGGAAAAAGATCGGCAGTGGGAAGTGGTGCAGGTTATCGATTCGATTACTCCTGGGAATGCGCATTACAGCGAGAAATCGCGGCTCGCTAAGACGATTCAGAAGGATGGAAGCACGTGGGGAAGCGCGAATGGGGATCCATCGCAACTGGCGCACCAGAATAGCCGGATGACGTGTTATGCATGCCATAGTTCATGGGCTCCGACTTGTTATGGCTGCCATCTTTCGATGACGGCGAATCAGAAGATGCCGATGCTGCACAACGAAGGGCTGACGACGCGCAATTGGACCTCCTACAACTTTCAGGTGCTGCGCGACGATGTGTTTAGTCTTGCCATTGATGGCACAGTCACAGGTCATCGGGTCGCCCCGGTGCGGTCGGCATGTGCTGTGTTGGTTAGTTCGCAGAACAACAATCGCGACTGGATTTATTACCAACAGCAGACGATTTCCGCCGAAGGTTTCAGCGGGCAGGCGTTCAGCACCTTCGTGCCGCATACGGTGCGCGCGCGTGAGACTAAGGGTTGCACTGATTGTCATGTCTCGACGGCCGGCGACAACAATGCCTGGTTGACGCAGTTACTCCTGCTCGGCACAAACTTTATGAACTTTATGGGCCGCTACGTTTACGTGGCGACGGGAAGCCACGGATACGAAGCCGTTGCGGTGACCGTTCATGACGAGCCTCCCGCAGTCATCGGAAGTGATCTGCAAAAGCTCGCGTATCCAGACGACTACAGCAAGCACGTAAAAAACAATCGTGAACTGAAAGAAGCGTACGGGCACGGCGGGTCGGATGTTCTGGATGTGCAGGCGCGGGGCGAATATCTTTACGCGGCGATGGGAAGGGGCGGCCTGCGTGTTTATGACATTGCGAATGTCGACGACAAAGATATTTCTCAACGCACGATTACTGCGCCGGTTTCACCGCTGGGGCAGCGCTTTTATGTGCCCACAAAATATGCGATGGCTGTGGCTACTCCGACGACCCTCGGTGTCGATCCGTTGCGCACGCACCGGCCGGAAAATGAAGAACAGCCGATTCATCTCATCTATGGGTTTCTCTTTGTCGCGGACAAGGAAGAAGGTTTAGTCGTAATTGGCGATCCCAATCTTAAGGGTCAGAGTCCTGGGGTCGGCACGTTGCTCGACGGCGATCCCAGCAATAATTTTCTTAAACGTGCTTTGGCTTTCAATCCCAATGGTGCGCTCAAGGGAGCACGCAAGATCGCAATCGCAGGGACTTATGCCTACATTCTTTGCGATGCAGGCTTGGCCGTGGTGAGTCTCGACAATCCACTTAAGCCCGAACTAGTGGCGCAGGTTGGCGCGCCTTTTCTTGTCGAGCCGCGAGGAATCGCAGTGCAGTTCCGTTACGCCTTCGTGGTAGATGGTCAAGGACTCAAGGTTCTGGATATAACTCATCTCGACCGGCCGGTGCCGGTTCCGGGGGCGCAGGTTCCACTGGCCGATGCGCGTAATGTGTACGTTGCGCGCACCTACGCGTACGTTTCTGCGGGCAAGCAGGGATTGGCTATTGTGGACGTTGAACATCCCGAGCAGCCAAAGCTCGATCAGATCTTCAACGCCGACGGCGCCCTGAATGACGTGAACGACGCCAAACTCGGCATGGTCTCATCGGAACTGTTCGCCTACGTGGCCGATGGCAAGAACGGACTGCGCGTTGTTCAGTTATTTTCGCCCACCGACAATCCCAACTTCTCTGGATTCAGCCCGCGCCCCACTCCCAAGCTGATCGCGACTCACCACACGCGTGGTCCGGCGCTAGCTGTATCGAAGGGCATCGATCGGGATCGCGCAGTTGATGAAAGCGGCAATCAAGTAGCGGTGCTCGGACGGCGCGGCGCGCGCCCATTCAATCAGCAGGAAATGCAGCGCATGTATCTCCGCGATGGGCAACTCTACACGGTTACGGATAGTCCACCGGGGCCCACGCGCTGATCCGGAAGCTACCTGAACGCGGCGGCTCGCAATTCTGGGATGGTGAAGTTCCCCTTGCTAGGCTGTTCTTTGATCCAATCGTGGTAGGCGTGGCACTCGGAACAGCGACCGCTGGCGGCATCGTGTTGCGGCCCGTTGTCCTCGTGGCAACTGCGGCAGGATGCGATGCTGGGAAGCAGGATGTCGGCGGTTTGGCGGCTTTCGGGAGTCCGGTCGTGACACGCCGTGCAGGTTAATAAGCGATGGGAGTCGTGGCTGAATTCGGCGTGGAGGAACCAACGCGACGGAATCGAGGACTTCGTAACCGTTGGCAGTGACCCGTTACCTTCAATCATTACGTGGCAGAGTTTGCAGCCTTTGTCGAATAACAATCGATCGGCCAGCATGACTTGCTGATCGATCCATTCCTGGCGGGTGCGCGGAACCGGTAGCGGCAGATTCATGTTGACCGAGATAGTCGCGCCGGGCAAAATCCGCTCCGGAGCTACTGCTTCAGAGAGCGCTCGCGGATGCGTCGCGAAGTAATCGCTGTATTTCTGAACCAAAAATGCCTGAACAGCTTCTGGCTTGTCATGCGGCGCAGCTTGATCGAAGCGCTTGTCGAACTGCAGGTCTTTCACGTGACATCCGGCGCATTGACTGACGTAGAGAATCGGCGACATGTAATCGCGAGAGCGAGGATGTCTCATGTCCGCATCCGTGCGGCCTGCAACGGGAAGAGGCTTAGGCGCCGAGTCAGGGATGGAATATGGCCAGCTACTGTTCATGGCCGTCAGCCGGTGGCAGTCCTGACAATCCATTTGCACCGGACCCGACGGTCCGGCGAGATTGGGACGCAGGTGCGCGTAGTGATTTAGCTTGATCTGGCCCGGATCAGTGCCGCCAGGACGTAACGCTGCAAACTCCGGATGCTGTTTGTCGAAATCTTTCACGACGCGCTCAAACTGCGAGCTGCCGCTCCTAGTTAGTAAGTTGGCATGACACTGGGTACAACTTGAATCATCTGTGCTCGCCAATCGAGGGGAAGCTCGATGCTCTACGTGGCACGAAGCGCAACTTACTTTATGAGTAACTTTGTCGGGATGATGCGCGGGAGCGTCGTGGCATTTTGCACAGGCATCATCACTAACTGCGGCGCGAAAGAACCCGAGCTTAGTTACATGGCAGATGTTGCATTGCTTTCCTAACACGGCGTGTGCCGCCGAGAGCGGTCCGCTGCTGTAGATCTTCTGGCTGTTGGCGCGCTGGAGCGCGAACCATCCGATAGCAACGAGTGGGACCAGAATGGACAACCAGTGCCGCCATCTGCGTAAGGGATGGGGCTTCTTGAAATACTGCAAGTCCATCCGCTTGGCGAGATTCTTGGTTGTGCGTATGCGCCGCGCCATTGTCCTCTCTCAGTAGCGCAGCGCCATTACAGCGTGCACTGCGCCCAGCAACAGGAGGGCGTAGGAAGCAGGGATATGCACAAGCAACCAGCCGTGCAGAATGCGGTGATACTGCACTTGCCGGTCGAGTTCGCGTTTCTCTTCGCAAATGTTTTCTAGGTCCTCGATCGCGGGATGCAGATTTGGCGGCAACAGCAAACGCAGTTGCTGGAACATGCTTTGCGAGCGACTGCGATCGGCGAGCGGCATGCCCCGCGATCCGCCATTCGCGACATAGGGCTGCATCTCGCGGCGAAAAAACTCCTGAAGCTGGGCGCTGGCCCCTTCATCCACCTGCAAGCCGGATGCGACGGTGACGCCGCCCATGGTGCCGGCGCTCGCCGATGCAGCACGCTGTTGTGCGGTGGCTTGCGAAACATTTCCGGCTAGCGCAGCAGAAACTTCGTCGATCACGGTCTGGGCTTCGGCGACAAGTTGCAAACGCACTCGTCCGATTTGTTCATAAATAGTTTCAAGAGGAATCCGCTCGGTAGTAAGTCGCGGCATAAAATGTTGCAGTATTGCTCCTACGATTCCGCTAGCAAATACCACCACTAATAGCCACATCAAAGCCCTAGTAAGTCCGATGCCGAAGCGGAAGCCGGAGTGGAAGAGTATTAACGGAAAACTAACGAAGCCCAACCAAAGATGGCCGCGCATCCAGGTCTGTGCGCGACCTATGCGCCAGATAGGAACCTTCTTGCGCGCTCCCAGCAGCCCCGCGAAGAGCATGCAGGCGGAGGCGAGACTCCCATAAACCAGGCCGACAGCGGTGCCGCCGTTCGCTCCCTCCGGCGAAGTGAGGGTGTAGGGAACATAGATTACTGCAGCGACTAACACTCCGGCCATAGTGCCTATGAACCACGTTCGATGTGTCTGATCGATGCGCAATGGTCTTTATCTCGCTACTTATACGAGTTATTAACTACTGTTTCGCTATCTTCTGTCGCTTGAGCAAGCCGCCGAAAAATTCCGGCGGGTTTACGCGATGTGCGGCATCATGCGGGCACGCGTACACACAACTCGGTTCTGCGTGACCCAAACAAAGATCGCAGGATGTCGCTTTCACCTTCACACTGGCGACGGTTCTTCCCGGATGCAACAGATCGTCGATCTCGACAGGGAAGGGATGCATATTGATGTTTCCGTACGGACAATTATTGGCGCACTGGCCGCAACCAATGCACCAGTCCTCAATGATCACTTCGAGAGAATTGCGGCGGCGAATCGATCCCACTGGGCAACCCACCATGCAGAGGGGATCGCGGCATTGGCGGCATGAGGTCGCGACCAGATAACGGTCGAAGCGGAGGCCTTCACGAATCAACCGACTCACTCCGTCATGGGCATCGGCGCAGGCGCGCACGCATTGGTCGCAGCGGGTGCAACGATCCAGGTCAAGAATGAGCAAACTCTGCGCTTCCATGAGGCCCTGACTGAGGAATTGATCCATGGAGACATCTGCAACCTGCGCGTCTCTTTGCCTGTTCTGTTCGACATGCTCGGCTGATTCCGTTTCCAACTTCCGCCGGATGTCGGGGAAGCGGTCGAGCATGAGTTGGAAGTCGTCTCCCGGAATGCGTACCACCTCAACGTGGTCGAGCGCGGTGCACGTGGCCATGCGCGGGGTGCCCGTGAGAAAGGCCATTTCGCCGAAATACGAGCCTCGCGCCAGATACGCCTGGACAATGTCTCCACCCGGACGATGCTGGGACACTTTCACGAAGCCGAGCCGCACGAGGTAAAAGCTGTCAGCGACTTCACCCTGGGAACAGATAACCTGGCCCGGTTGAAAACGCAGTAACTCGACGTGCTCCCGCAGATGGTCGATGAAGTCCGCAGTTAGTGGAGCAAGAACAGGAACGCTGCGCAGATGTGAATCGAGCGCGCGCTTCTTATAAGTGCGGTCAAGTTGCTCGCGGAATGTCTTGTTACGCTGCATAATATCGAGAACGTTACGCAGCATCTCGAGCATAGTGCAATCCGTCTTCGCGCGCACGGTGGCCGAACGGGGATAGTAACTCATGCAGGTCATTTCCCCGAACAGTTCGCCGGGACCTAACTCGGCGATCGGGCTCCGATAAGGGAGATCGACGGAAGCATCGATAGGTATATAAGATCGAGTGCTTTCCTCGTTGCGCCCGTCTTCATCCCGCGAGGTAAGCAGGCTGGTAAGTTTGCTCAGGAAACCTCGAGCGCCTCCCTCGGTCTTAACGTGAGCAATCGGGCTGGCGAGATAAACCTCCGCCATGCCGTCGACGATATAGAAAGCGGTAGCGCCAAATTCTCCTTCGCGACAAATAATCTCTCCCGCCTTAAACCTCCTCTCTACGATCGCATTCCGGTTGAGGCCGAGAAATGTTCCGGAAACATTCTCAAAAACTGGCAGGCCGGTAAGAAAAGTTGGATCGACGGTATCGCCTTCAAGATGGCTCTTGACGACGCCACGATTGGTCAATGCTCCGGTGGGGCACGAGACCATACACTCGCCGCAGGAAACGCAGGAAGATTCCCCCATCGGCAGGTTGTTATCGAAGGCGATGCCCGCCTGATATCCCTTGCCGCGCCGCGCCAGCACCCAGTTGTTGCGGATGTCATCACAGCCGCGAATGCAGCGGTCGCAGAGGATGCAAGATTCGTGATCGACCTGAATGGCTAACGAAGAATCGTCGTGTCCGCGTGGCGTCGTGCGGGTCGGAAAGCGCGATTGTCCTAGTCCAGCTTGCGCGGCTAGGCGCTCCAATTCGCAATCCCCGGAATGCTGCTGTCGCGCGCAGGGAGAAGGATGATCGGACATCAACAGTTCGACCAGAGTTTTGCGAACGCCGACTACAGGTTCGGTGTTCGTTTTGACGGTCATGCCTGGTTCGGCTTGACGGACACATGATGCGGCGTAAACTCTTTGGCCGACGTCGACTACGCAAACTCGGCATACGCCTACGGGATTTTCGTTCTGCTGATGACAAAGCGTAGGGATGGAAATGCCATGGGCACGGGCGGCGTCAAAAATAGTCGTGCCCTGCGGGACGGAAACGGGCGTTCCGTCGATCGTCAGTTGCACGTTATTTGGACGGGCCGGTCTCTCTACGATTGCGTCGGGCGGCATGATTACTTAACTCACTTGTTATAACTACGGATTAACTTACGAGTATGCGAGTTGTTAGCATATAACTGAATAACTCATGATTCTGGCTACAGCTAACCGAAGCAAACGCCTTCCGGACAGCGGTGATTAACAATGTGCTCTTCTACTGTGCTAGGAAAATGTTTTATTACCGACGCAATGGGCACTGGTACCACCTGCCCGAGTCCGCAGATGGATGCCTGCTTCATGGCGGTTGAAAGCTCCGCCAGAAGCTGCATGTCGTCTGTGTTACTAACTCCCGCGGTCCAGCCTTTTAGCATTTCGACCAGTTTTTGAGAGCCCACGCGGCAGGGCACGCACTTACCGCAGGATTCGTTGCGGTAGAAACGAGTAGCATTGAGCGCCATGTCTAACATACATCTGCCTTCGGCGCAGACGACGATTGCTCCAGAGCCGACCATCGAGCCGGCCGCCGCGACCGCGTTCCAGTCCAGCGGCAGATTAGCTAAAGAGGCTGGTAGATATCCCGAAGAAGGTCCGGAGGGTGCGAACGCGAGTAAGTTCCCTCCGCTAGAAATGCCGCCGGCATTTTCGTGGATTAGTTCGTCGTAAGTCGTGCCCATCGGAACTTCGAAAATACCGGGGCGATTTACATCGCCGCTGACGCCAACAAACTTCATTCCTACCGAACCATTCTTGCCTTGCGCCTTATACCAGTCGGCGCCGCGCGCCAGGATCACGGTTGCCAAACAAAAAGTTTCTACGTTATTGATGACGGTGGGCTGGTTCCACAGACCGTTGGTTACGGGGAAGGGAGGCTTGTTTCGGGGTTCGGCGCGTTTGCCTTCGATGGCCTCGAGCAGAGCACTCTCCTCGCCGCAGATGTAGCCGCCGGGGCTGACGAATATTTCCAGATCAAAAGCCAAGTCGCTACCGAGAATTCGCGATCCCAGCAGGCCCTCCTGGTAGCAGCGATCGATCTCGTGCTGCAGAATATCTTTAGGCTCTTCGTATTCGTGGCGGATATACAAGATCCCTTTTTGCGCTCCGGTAACCAGGCCGGCTGTGATCATGCCCTCAATTACCAGATAGGGAACATTCTCCATGATGCCGCGGTCTTTTATGGTGCCGGGTTCGCTTTCATCGGCGTTACAGACGATGTATTTCGGGTAACTGGGCGCATTGCGCACTAACTCCCACTTACTCGAAGTGGGAAAGCCGGCTCCGCCCATGCCGCGCAAGCCGGCGGCTTTCAGGGTTGAGATGATCTCCTGCCAGTTTCGCGTTTCAACCAAGCGGCGCAACACCGCGTAGTCGCCTGTTCCGTTATAAGGATCGGAGGCTACTGCCATGCGTACTGCGCTATGGCCTCGATCAGGAAAAGGTTTGCCTGCGAGCACATCTTGTATCATCGCGACGGCTTCGCGCCCTGTCACGTGGGAATGAATATTGTTATTCACCATGATCGCCGGGGCCTGATCGCATCTGCCGAGACAGGAGACATCGCGAATGCAAACCTTTTTTGCGTCGGCTCCTTGAAAAGCGGAGTCGAGAGCGGAGCGGACCTGGTCACCTCCGCGGAGGTGGCAACTCATGTCGGCACACACACGCACGTCAACACGCGGCGGAGGGCTCAGGTGGAAGTGCGGATAAAAGCTGGCTACTGCGTGAATTTGGCTTAGGGGGATATTAATTTTCGCGGCAAGCGTCGTGAGGCGGTCGGCGGGTAGGTACCCGAAATCTCGTTGGATGGCCCTTAGTTCTTCAAACACGACTCCAGAGGCTCCGTTTAAGAGGTGAGCGAATCTTGTTTACCTTAAGACGACGAGGGCGCAAATGCTATAGCAAAGTGCATTCCATTTGCGAAGGAATGGACCAATAGTATCCCGCCAAGTATTGATCGAGCGCTCCGCCGCAGTTGATGGGGGAATTCGTCGTGTAAACAATCGGCTGATGAAATCGCGTCCAGCGCATTCTTGTGGTGAGAGAATGGCGAAATGCGAATGGCATTGGTAGCAGCTGGCTGGCTTGTGCTCGCGATGCTCGCCTCGAGCTACGCGCAGACGCCGACCAGTGGAGTGCGTGGCCTTTATTCGGAGAAAAATGTCGCGACCGGGAAATACAACGGCCCTGGCGGATGCGCGGCGAGCAGTTGCCATGGCAGCGTGCAGCCTAAGACTACGACACGAATTTTTCAGAATGAGTACACGATTTGGATCGCGCAAGACAAGCACGCGCGAGCTTTCAGCGTGTTGCAGAATGAGGTTTCGCAGCGCATCGGCGCGATTCTGAATACTGGAGCGCCGGCGAAATCGCCGAAATGCCTGGCCTGTCACGCGCTCTACGTACCTCCCGAGCAGCAGGCGGAGACGTTTGAACTGGCGGATGGAGTGAGCTGCGAAAACTGTCACGGTCCTGCATCGGGCTGGCTTGGTCCGCATACGACGAAAGATTGGCCGCACGAGAAGTCGGTTCAATTGGGGATGTATGACACGCGCAATCTGGAGAATCGCAGCGCAAAATGCCTTACCTGCCATCTCGGCACGGCGGAAAAATTTGTCGGTCACGAGATGATCGCCGCGGGGCATCCTGATCTGACTTTTGAGCTGGGGCTGTTTACCCTTGTAATGCCGGCACATTGGAAGATGCCGGAGCAGGGTAATCCTTGGCGTCAAGTGCAGGCGTGGGGCGTCGGGCAGGCGGTGCAACTGCGCGAATCGCTCAATCGATTGGCGCGGCGCGCGAATGGCCCGGTATGGCCGGAGTATGCTGAGCTGGATTGTTTTGCCTGTCATCACAGTCTGACCCGACCCGAGGATAGCTGGCGGGAGAAGCGGGGTTACGCTGGCCGGCGCCCGGGCAATCCTCCGTGGAATGAATCGCGCGTGGTTGTGTTCCGCGATCTTGTGCAGGAGATCAGTCCGGACACTGCCAAACAATTCGACGACGAGATCGCCCAGCTGGCGAGGCTGATGAATGACCTGAATGGCAAGCGGGAGCAAATTGGGGCGTCGGCGACGCGGGCGTCGGCATTGGCGGACGCGTTGGTCAAGCAAGTCGATGCGCAGGGTTACGATTCGGCGATGACGTTGCGTTTGATGCGGCGGATTGCTCGCGATGGAGCGGCGATCTCGGTTGAGGATGAACGCACGGCGGAGCAGGCTGCCATGACTCTGGATTCGCTGTTCCGCGCGTACAACCTTAATGCGAAGCCGGCTAATGGCGGTGAGTTGCGCGCGGCGATTGACGGGCTGTTTGCGCAATTGCAGGATCCGTCGGCTTATTCGGCTCCGCGGTTTGCGGCGCAGATGCAGAAGGTCAGCGAGGTTGTTGGTCGATAAGATCATGGGTCGGTAAGATCGTGGGTCGATAAGATGGCCGCTAATAAAAACTCCCTTCCTAATTCCGCCCCTACAAAGGAGCATGCGCGGCTCGCCGAAATCGGCGCGGGCCCGGTGCCGCCTTGGCGCAAGTGGGGGCCTTACGTTAGCGATCGCTCATGGGGAAGCGTGCGCGAAGATTACAGCGCTGACGGCAATGCGTGGGATTTCTTGCCGCACGATCACGCGCGCAGCAAGGCTTATCGGTGGGGCGAAGATGGCATCGCGGGAATCTGCGATCGTTATCAGTTGCTGGTGTTTGCGTTGGCGTTTTGGAATGGCCGTGATCCGATTCTGAAAGAGCGCATGTTTGGGCTCTCGTGCAATGAGGGGAATCACGGCGAGGATGCGAAGGAGTATTGGTTCCATCTCGACAACACTCCCACGCACAGCTACATGCGGATGCTCTACAAGTATCCGCAGCGGGAATATCCATATCACCAACTGATCGAAGAGAGCCGCCGGCGTGGGGCGGGAGCCGAGTTTGAGTTGCTTGATACGGGCATCTTTGACGACGATCGCTACTTCGATATTTTTATCGAGTACGCGAAAGAATCGCCGGAAGATGTCTGCATACGCATAGAGGCATTCAATCGCGGACCGGCCGCGGCCGCGCTTCATGTGTTGCCGCATCTTTGGTTTCGCAATACCTGGAGTTGGACTGATCCACCTAGCGGAAAGCCTACTATTCAGCCCGGAGGGCAAGCGGCTGAGCGAGCGTCTGCGAAGCAGCATTTGATGCTCGTGGCCGATGATTCCACGGCCAAGCCGCTGCAAAATATTCAACTGCAATATGCGCTTGGGCCGCGCTACTTGTATGCGGCCACGGGCGGGGAGTTGCTGTTTACCGACAACGAGACGAATGCTTCGCGCCTCTATGGGGCGGCGGCGACTAGCCGGTCGCCTTATGTGAAAGACGCGTTTCATCGTTATGTGGTGAACGGCGAGGATTGCGTGAATCCGGAGCGAATCGGGACGAAGGCTTGTGTGCACTATCGCTCGGAAGTGGCGGCCGGCGGTTCGATTGTGTTGCGGTTGCGCTTGACGGATCGACAGATGGAGGAGCCGTTGCGCGACGTCGATGCGGTCATTGAAAAACGAAAGCGGGAGGCCGATGAATTTTATCAAACGATTCATCCTCCTAAGGCGACTGAGGAAGAGAAGCTGATTCAGCGGCGGGCTTTTGCGGGGATGTTGTGGGGGAAGCAGATTTATCTTTTTGATGTCGAGCGCTGGCTGGAGGGCGACAGCGTTCCTCCGCCGGAGGGGCACAAGAATATTCGCAACAAACATTGGCGGCATCTCAACTCGATGCGGGTGCTGACCATTCCCGACAAGTGGGAGTTTCCCTGGTTTGCCTCGTGGGACCTGGCTTTTCAGAGCACTACGCTTTCGCTGGTCGATCCGGAATTTGCTAAGGACAATCTTTTGGCGATGTTGTTTGAGCAATTTCAGCATCCGAACGGGCAGATTCCGGCTTATGAGTGGGAGTTTTCCGATCTCAATCCGCCGGTGCATGCGTGGGCGGTGTGGCGCGTTTATCAGAACGAAAAGGTGCGCACGGGCAAGGGGGACACGGCTTTTCTGGAGAAGTGTCTGCACAAGTTGCTGATGAACTTTGCGTGGTGGGTGAATCGCGTCGACAGCACGGGCAACAATGTTTTTGAGGGCGGGTTTCTGGGGCTGGACAATATTACGGTTGTCGATCGCAGCGAGAAGCTTCCGGGGGGCGCGATTCTTGAGCAGTCGGACGCTACGGGATGGATGGGATTTTTTTGTCTTTATCTGATGCGAGCCGCGCTGGAACTGGCGAATTACGACAAGGCTTACGAGTTGCTCGCTACCAAATTTTTTGAGCACTTCATTTATGTTGGCGCGGCGATGAAGAAGATGGGCGGGCGCAATTATCAGCTTTGGGATGAGCAGGACGGATTTTTCTATGACGTGCTGCGGCTGCCGAATGGGGACTTCAATAAATTTCGGCTGCGGTCGATGGTGGGGCTGATTCCGCTTTATGCGGTGGAGGTGATTGAGCGGGCGGATCTCGATCCGCATCCGGAGTTTCTTGGGAATGTTGAGTGGTTCATTAAGAATCGTCCTGATCTGGTGGGGAATGCTTGCTACTCGGCGGATGGGCAGCGGTATGTGTTGTCGATTGCGGATTCGGAGCAGTTCGCTCGCATTTTGCAATATGTGTGGGACCCGGCGGAATTCCTTGCCCCGCACGGGATTCGGAGCTTGTCGAAATATCATGAGCAGCATCCGTTTTGTTTTGGAGGGGAGTGTGTTGGGTATGAGCCGGGGGAATCGAGCGTGCGCATCAAGGGAGGGAATTCGAACTGGCGCGGGCCGCTTTGGTTTCCGACTACGTATTTGTTGATTCGATCGCTATTGAAATTCAGCCGCGGGCTGGGGGCGGATTTTGCGGTTCGGACGGCGGGGAGTGGCGGCAAGCCGATTACTCCGTTGGCTATGGCGGAGGAGATTGCGGATCGGATGATTGGGCTGTTTCGTCGGGATGACGCGGGGCGGCGGCCGTGCTTTGGGCCGTATCGCAAGTTTCAGGAAGACCCGCACTGGCGGGACTGTTTGCTCTTCAATGAGTACTACCACGGCGACACGGGGCAAGGGCTGGGCGCTAGCCATCAGACGGGGTGGACGGGCATCGTGGCCAATCTGATCGACGAGTGGCGCCGCTGATGCTGCGACGGCGGCTGATTTCGGCGGCGATTCTATTCCTGAGTCTGCTTACGATTAGCGTGGCTGGCTACCGCTTGCTGGGCGGGCCTTCTGTCACTTTTCTGCAAGCGCTGTACATGGCCGTGATCACGCTGGCCGGAGTGGGCTATGGCGAGATTGTGGAGACGGCGCATAATCCGGCGCTGCGCGTCTTCAACATGGGAGTGGTGCTGTTTGGGGTCGCGGTGACGGTGTATGTGTTTTCGGTGGTGGCGGCGTTCCTGGTAGAGATTGAGGCGACGAATCCGTTTTGGAGACGCAGAATGCAGAAGCGAATCGGCGAACTGAGAGGGCACTACATTGTCTGCGGGATGGGCGACACGGGGCGTTATGTGGCCGAGGAGATGCATCGCACGGCGACGCATTATGTCGTCATCGATGTGCGGGAAGAGTCGATCAAGAAGTTGGGCGAGACTCATGCTGATCTTTTTCGCGACATGCTGTATGTGATCGGCGACGCTACGGAGGAGGAAGTTCTGGGCAAGGCGGGCATCGAGCATGCTAAGGGGATGATTACCGCGCTTCCTGAGGACAAGGACAATCTGGTGGTGACGGTGATTGCGCACCAGGCGTTTCCAAATTTGAGGATTGTGGCGCGGGCGGCGGAGCAGAAATTTTCTGAGCGGATGTTGCGGGCGGGCGCGCGGTCGACGGTCTCGCCTAGCCATATTGGCGGGCTGAGAATGGCGAGTGAGTTGATACGGCCGCAGGTGGTGGGGTTTCTCGACCTGATGTTGAAGGATCAGTCGCAGACGCTGCGGGTGGAGGAGATTGAGATTGAGGCGGCTTCTCCGTGGGAGGGGAAGCACCTTAGCGATTTAAAGATGCACTCGAAGCATAATCTGCTGGTGCTGGCGCTGAAGCATGGGGCGGGGGCGGGAGGGGGTAAGTTGTGGGTGAATCCTCCGGATAG
>Ga0182024_10002006_pt1 | contig 51383 bp, 49 predicted proteins | sample P32metaG_FD_120480 | JGI IMG/M metagenome (GOLD analysis project Ga0182024, IMG submission 120480) | Permafrost microbial communities from Stordalen Mire, Sweden - P3-2 metaG (Illumina Assembly) | ecosystem: Environmental > Terrestrial > Soil > Wetlands > Permafrost | place: Sweden: Stordalen... | reverse complement strand
TCGATATGCATGGCAACTCCTCCTTGAAAAAAGAGCTTGCCATTGTGGGCATCTCGAACCCGTCCCACCAACCCCAGCTAGCACTCGTCTGCTAGCCGTAAACAATAATTGGAATGCGTATTAATAGTGGATTTTGCACTATCAGGCGTGTGAGAACGTTGGGAATGAAACGTATCGATTCGCTACTGCGCCACATAGCGCAGTAGTTCGCGTTCCAGTTCCGTTGCGTCTAGCCCTGGATGTGCCATGCTCCGGTACATCGCCACTAAGCCAACGACATACGATTCGCTCAACCAGGCCGATTCAGTAAAAATCGTGGTCGACGCGAGCAGCGCGTTATTTCTGAATGGCACCACCATCGACTGGCAAACCACTCCCGACGGCCGTCGAGGTTTTAAGTTCGATAATCCGAATGCCGTTAAAGAACCGCCGCACTAATTGATTCTTCAAAACGCGCTGCGGTCAGAATGCGGCACAGTGACGGAAGCAAACTTTCAACCTTCCGAAAATCCGGAACACCCCCTTTCTCATCCGGTTTAGGACTCTACAAGCTTGCCGCCATTGCCGACGACCTCGCATCCCGCCGCAAAGTGCCGCGTTTTGAATTTTTATATAGAACGGCGATTTTCTGGAAAAAGCGGTTTATTTATGCAAAGTCCTTTGGAGAATCTGAAAATCTATTGTGTCTGGTTGCGTAACCTTCGACAGAGCACGCGGATAATGCCGATGGCGACTTCGGGGTGTTCGGCCATCAGTTCGTCGAGTTCGGCGTGTCCCATGCGCAGCAGGAGCGCCGGTTCGGTGACGGTCACGCTCGCCATGCGCGGTTCAGGATCCAGCGCGGCCAGTTCGCCGAAGACTTCCCCCGGGCCAAGGGTGGCGATGGTTTTTTCGCCGTCGTGAACTCGCATGGTTCCTTCGACGATGATGTAGAGCGAGTTGCCTGTGTCCCCTTTCTCGAAAATCACCTGGCCCGGTTCGGCGCGGAGTTCTTCCAGCACCGTGGCGGCATCGACGAGACCGCGCTCGGAAATATCCGAGAACACGCCGACGGATTTGAGGATCAGAACTTTTTCGATGGTCAGGAGCATGCGAAATTGGAGGCCTGTAGATCGTGTCGTTTTTTTAGCCGTCTGTTGTTGAGCCGGCAATGTTCGAGCCGTTCCACGCAGCCGCGTCCGACTGACCGGCAGCACCGGCCGCAGTTTGGGCCAACGTCCACTGGGCGGTTTCGCGGACAACTGCGTCACGGTCCGTCAGTCCAGGGGCGGCTAGCGCGGAGGCTTCCGCAACGCGTGTCGTTCCAACGACGTAAAGTGCGCAGGCTTTTGTCCAGGCGTCAATGCGTGTGGCCGATTGGCGCAGCGTTTCCGACAGCCGGGCAGCAGGGTCTAGACGTGGCTGGGGAAACAGCACGTGTAACTGCTTTTTACGCTCGTGCGGCGAAATCAGGTCAATCAGCGGGAACACATATCGCTTCAGGTCCTTAGGCAGCAAATTGTCGAGAACTTCCAGCGCATGGGCTTTCTTCTGGGCGGTCCCTTTTTCCAAATCAAGCCGTGCTTTGCGAATGACGATCGGTGAATACACAAGCGAGAGCAACAAGTACATGCGCTCCTTGCAAGCGTCGAGTTCGCCCAACAGCGCTTGAGCAAGCTCCGCATGCGCAGCGTCCCCTTCAATATCCGCCCAAACAGCCAGTGCCCACGCGGCTTCCTCCGCTTCACGTGTAATCATGGTACGAGCGGCAGCATTTTCAGGTGCGCTGGCAATCTCGCGGCAATGAACCAGAGCGTCAAGCACTTTCAAGCGGACACCGCCGTCGGGATGATTTATCTCGCGCTGCAAAATAGCGGCGGCCCCGGCCGTGCCGATACGTCCCATAAGGTGCGCTAGCGCTGCTTGCGATTCGGGCGAGCGGGACGGTTGGCGAAATGCCTCGTCCAAGAGCGGCAGCGCCGCATCGCCAAGTTCCACAAGCGCGCGAGAAGCTGTCGTGCGAAGCGGTACGATGTCGAGTGCTTCGAGCATCGCCGGAATGGCGCCGGCAACGTGCAGCTTTCGAGCTGCTTCCATCGCAGCGCGGCGGACCGCCGCATGATCGTCCCGCACAAGATCGAGCAAAGGCGGATAAAAACTGCCGATGCCGACTTCGCCTAAAACTTCAGCCGCTAATTGGCGATTGTCTGGCTCAGCAGATCCGATCAGGCCATTCAGATGCGAGCTGGCAGCCAAAACTCCGCCGGCTCCGCAATACCGCAACAGCCCGACCAGCGCGCCGCAACGGATCGCCGGCACAGGATCACTCAAGAATGGCAATATTTGGTCCAGTACGTCGACTTCACCCGCGGCGCAAAGGGCTCGCAACAGCGAGGCCTTCACTTCCGCAATTTCCTCGACCGCCAAACGCTGCGAAATAGCCGTGGCGGCGCCGGCCAACTTCAGCCGTTCGATTTTCGAAATCGCATGGCTTCGCACCAACGGACTCTTGTGCTGCAATAGTTCAACTAGTTTCGCTTCCAGCGAAGAGTGACGAGCGTCGTCGATCATGTCGAGACAATAAATTACTTGCCCAGCACTGGTGCTTTCCAAGCCTCGCACCAAAATCTTCATGCTGGAATGGTCGTTCAGCGACAGATCGCCGCCGCCAAGCCGACGAGCAGTTAGCGCGCGGGTTAACCGGACGGTATATTCGCGGCGCAGCAACACCGACAACGCGGCCCAGACAATCGCCACGGCGACGGTCAGGTACAGCACCTGAGCGGCCTGAATTGCAAACAATGATTGCCCGGCCAAAAGCAGCACACCTACCAGGCCGAGCGACAGCGGCTCGACAATCGTCTCGCGAATAGTTTGCACACGGAGACGTTGGTTCGCGGGCAACGGTTGATACAGAATCCGGCCGGAAGGAATTTCGATCGTATCTCGGATCACTTGATCGAAGAATTTCGCGGACACGATTGCCCAGAATAAAACCGCGATTGCCGCCTGGAAAAACTCTGCTAGCGATGCAACACCGGTCGTCGCCAATGCGGCCAGCGGCAGTGCCATCAAGCCAAAGCTCAACCCATAGCGGGTTAAACAGCGTCCGGAAACCCACAAACTGCTGACAAGTTGCGCGGCGCCCAACACACCATAAAACAGGCCAAAAAACGAGGCGAGTTTTGCTTCATCTGTAAAGGCCAGCTCCACGCGGTTGTAAAACGAGTAGTCGATAAAGAATTCCCCAAACAGCGAGAGGGCAGAAACGCCGAAAAACAATGCTAGGTAACGATCTTTGAACAATGTCAACCATGGCTTGCGATTTTCTGGCCCTTCGTCCAACACCGCAACGTGATGTGCCACTACGCGGTGCAGCGTGTAGATCAGCAAACACATACTGGCAATGGTCGCGGCTGCGGAAGCCACTAGCACCAACAAAGTTCCCCCGGAACGGATGAAAAGCGGAACGGAAAAGCCGCCGAGCATCCCGGCGACGATTTCGCCCAGAGCGATCATGCCGAACAACCGCTTGCCTTGACGCACATCCAGCAGCAACCCCGCCAGCGCCCAAAACTCTAGATTCATGAGCGTCCAGTGGACATCCTTCCAAACCATTACGCCGAATACGACCGACTGCGATTGCGCGGCGGAAAGTCCAAAATAGAATGCCAGTGTCACTATCGAGAGGAATCCCAACGTGCCGGTCAGCAGCGTTCGTACGGAAATTCGCGCTTCGAGTCGCGCAAATACCAGACCAATGGCAATACAAACCATGGCCGTGGCCACATACACCTGCGGCAATTTGTCGATGGAAAAACGACTCAGGAATAGCGTGTTTGCGGGCGTTTCCAGTAACACGCGCGCCGCGCCTTTCAAACCAGAGTGCGCCAGAAGAATCAATAGCAGCCAGCCGTCGCCGGGCCGGAGATTGAGCGCGGTCTGCGCCCAGTTAGTAACGCCGGCCTGGGTCTTGCGCTCAAGCATGGGTTTGATCGGTGAACGGTTCTACTACAGTTCTTACTTGGTCATCCCCACTTGCTCCGGCGCCTTGACCGTGCGAACGCACGGGTAAAAGTTTTGTTCTTTGGCGGACGACGTGCCGCGTCATCGCGTGGCACTTTCGCGACAGAAAACCGCTAACTGATTATCGACAGACGGGGCACCGCTCGCAAGTACCTGGTTGTTCATCACACGCTAGGTTAGTGATCGCAATGCAGTGCCTGGCTTTTCTGATATTACCGTCGCGACCGGATAAGATCATAAACCTCGCGGATTTCGATATGCCCGAATCGATAACCCCAAGCTATTGAACGGCCAGTCGAAGCCGCTAGGATTAGAGGGAGCGAGGGCTTAACCATGTCTACCAAACTGCGTGTGCTGATCGTAGACGACAGTCGAGACCAGTTGTATTTGCTCGAGCGGATGGTCAGCAAATCGGATTGCGAAAGTCGTACGTGCCCTGACAGCAACGACGCCACGCAAATTGCGAAAGAGTTTGAACCGCACGTCATTTTTCTGGATATCGCGATGCCGGGGTTGGACGGCTTCGAAGTCGCGGAAGATTTACACGATTTGAATTTGCGCGATTATTTGCTGGTTGCACTCACGAGCTATTCCGATGAAGCACACCGCCGTGAATGCGAAGCCTCCGGCTTCAACGTTTTTTTGGCCAAGCCGCCTTCCGTGGATGAAGTTGCCAGCGTGCTCCGGCAGGCGAAAGAGCGATTTTTAACGTCGGTCTAGGCGACCATTCTCGCAGCATTCCGTCTGTTTCGCGCCGGCGTCGCAATTTGTCTTGCGTGCGGCGATCGATTTTGCGATAGTTTGCCGGTTTTTGCGTTGCTAGGTCATCTGCGGAAAGCGATGAACTTTTCAGGAGCAGGGCCGTGAAATTGTGGTTGGTTTCTTATGCGAACCGACGATTTGCAGCCGCGCAGCGTTATCTGCTGCGATCGGCCGAGCGATTCGGCTTCGATCGGATTTGCGATTTTGGCGAGCGTCATTTGCAGCGGACTGATTTTTTCCAGCAACATCAAGCGATTCTTTCCGCGCCGCGCGGAGCAGGCTACTGGCTGTGGAAGCCATTTTATATTGCGGAAGTTTTGCAAGAAGCGGCGCCGGACGATGTAGTCGTCTACTGCGATTCAGCCATGGAATTCATCGCAGACGTTCGTCCCCTGATCGAGATTTGCCAAAATGGCTCTGGTCCGATGCTGTTTCAGACACACGACCATTTGAATATTGCCTGGACCAAGCGAGATTGCTTTGCCGGAATGGATTGCGACACCCCCCAATTCCACTTCGCTCAGCAATTAATGGGCGGCCTGCAAATTTATCGCCGCTGCGAAGCCAGCTTTGAATTTGTACATGCATCGCTGAGTTACTGCTCCCAGCCGCAATTGTTGACCGATGCACCAAACCTTAGTGGATTGCCGAACTATCCGGAGTTTATCGCGCACCGGCACGATCAATCGATTTTGTCATTGCTCGCGGAAAAATGGCAACTGCCGATTTATCGCGATCCTTCGCAGTGGGGTAACCCGCGGGCGCTGGCGGAATTTCGGCCGCCAGACATGCCGATGATTGAATCGGCGGAGCGGCCCTATGAGAATTCTCGGTACGGTCAGATCATCAATCATCATCGCCGCCGCAAAGGGCCGCGGAGTGCGAGGGTTTTCTCAGCCGTTCTCGCCGCGAACAGACTTCGCGCGATGCTGCCGATCCGAAAAGCGGCTTAAAAAACAAAGCTTTGGATTGGGACAAACCGTAGCCGCTGTGCAGGTGCCGTGCAACGGTGCTCGATCAATCGACTCCGGCTTTGGCGCCGGCGATCAAGCTGATGAACTCGCGGTTGGTTTTGAATTTCGCCAACTTGCTTGTGAGTTGTTCCATCGCATCGACGTGATGCATGTTCGCCAAAGTGCGCCGCAGCATAGTTACCGCGTGCAGCGTTTCAGCGTCCAGCAGTTTTTCTTCACGGCGAGTGCCCGATTGAGTGATGTCCAGGGCCGGCCAGACGCGGCGGTCGGCCAGCTTGCGGTCGAGCACCAATTCCATGTTGCCGGTGCCCTTGAATTCCTGAAAAATGGCTTCGTCCATGCGGCTGCCCGTGTCGATCAGGGCCGTGGCGGCAATGGTCAACGAGCCACCCTCTTCGAACAATCGAGCTGTGGCGAACAGTTTTTTCGGAATGTCAAGCGCTCGGATATCCAAGCCGCCGGTCGCCGTGCGATCGCCGCGAGTGACTTTGTTGAACGCGCGCGCCATGCGCGTGATGGAATCCATCAACAAGAACACGTCTTTGCCCATTTCGGCTAGCCGCTTGCAGCGTTCGACTGCAATTTGCGCCAACCGCACGTGGCTTTCCACGTCGCGATCAAGACTGCTGGCGATGACGTCGCCATTCACACTGCGGCGCATGTCGGTCACTTCCTCGGGCCGCTCGTCTATGAGCAGCATCACCAATTTCATGTCCGGATAGTTCTGCGCGATTGCTTGGCTGATCTGCTGCAGCAGGATGGTTTTCCCGGTCCGCGGCGGAGCAACGATCAAAGCCCGTTGACCTTTGCCGATGGGCGTAAGCAAATCGATGACCCGCGTGGTGATCGGTAGCTGGCCGGTTTCCAGTTGCAACCAACTTTCCGGATTGATCGGCGTCAGTTGATCAAAATCTTTGACGTTGGGATAATCCTCGGGCTTCATGCCATCGACGTCTAGAACTTCCTTCAGGCGCGGCCCCTGCTGACGGCGGCTGTGCTGGACCATTCCATTGAGGAGCACCCCTTCGCGAAGGCGAAATTTTTCGATCATCGTGCCAGGCACAAACGGATCGCTGCGTTCCCGGGAAAGATTATTCGAAATGCTGCGCAAAAAACCGTAGCCGTTGGGATGCAGTTCCAAGACGCCGGAGCCCGGCTCGGGCGGCGTGGTATCGGAGCCCTCGGGAAATTCGACTTCCGGCATCGGTGCCCGCGGACCGGGATCATTGCCGTAGCGACGGTAACCACCACCACCGCCGCCATAGCCGCCGCCGGATCGGCCGTTCATATGGCCGCCGCGTCCGCCACCACCTCCGCCGCCGCCACCTCCGCCATAAAAACCACGACCGCGGCCACGACCCTTGTTACGCTTCTTTCCCATAGCTCACCCTAAAAGAGATTCTCACGATACGCCAATCCCGGCGCAAGGGGCTGGACTGTGTCCAACGCACTCAGACTGGACGCTCAGCTTGTTTCACTTGAGGTCCACGCCACAACGGCAGGTTGCCCCTGGTCCGTTGTGATACGAAAGTAGACGAAAACAATTCACTACGTAAACAGCTCGGGGCCGAGCGGCGCGTTTCGGAGAATCATGCCGCTGGGCAATACATCAAGAGCTTTAGCTCCGGGCTTATTTGCCCAAACTCAGTGTCGATACCCTCGAAAAACTGCTCTGCGAGCCTTTGGCCAAATTGGCAAAAAGCAGTTCACCGCAGGTGAGCGCTCTCGGGAAAATTCAGTTTCCCGCGCTCCCAGTGGCAGCGGCAAAGCAGCGGTCAGATCAAGAAGCGTGCATTTCCCGCGCCGGTTACTTGGTCACGGGAATCGGCCGCCAGAATCATCTTTACGGCCGGCTGCGCCTAATTGGTTAGGCAGATTACTCTAACTGCGCACAATCATATTCATAGTTCGGCCTATGTCAAGCGGTGGATCAAGTCCAGGCAGAGAATTTGGGAGATTTTTCTGGCGCCAAGTCTGGTGAGCCGGTTTTTTCTGTTGCGAAGGTCTGACGGGTTGAAACTTTGTCGTATTCCGACGGGTCCGCCATAGCTCCGCTCAATTCCCCGGCAGGTAGCCATACTGCCTGCATGAATGCACAGTTTGAACCTTCCAAAATCAACAATTCTTCATTTTTTTCTCGTCGTTTCTTCGCGGAAAACCGGCAATCTCGCCTCCCTCGGCAATTTTCATACAACCGCGGTTCCTTTCCCATCCGATAACCAGATAGGGGACTGCTATCATTTTCCGATTGCGTGCAGTCTCTTGCGCCGGCGGACGAAACCCCAGGCGCGCACGACTCAAACATATCCGATCGCGGACACATCATTTGTCACTTCAGCGGCTTTGTTGACGGGGGATTTTTCGCCATGTTCCGACTGCGTGAAAAGCAATTCGCTGCACTTGCAACCATGTTGATCGGTGGGCTGGTGTGCTCCAAATGGAGTCTCGCCGCTGCGCAGAACAGCTTGCTCTGGCAAACCAATTTGGAAACTGCCAAGCAAGTCGCAGCACAAACGAATCGGCTGATTCTAGTTCATTTTTGGTCGCCGACCTGCGCAGCTTGTAAGCAATTGGACAAGAACGTCTACACAATTTCACAAGTTCAACAAGCGATTCAATCGCGATTTGTGCCCGTCAAAATCAATGCCGAGGATTGGCCGACCACGACCAAACAATACGGCATTACCGTGTTGCCGACAGACCTAATCATTACGCCTAGCGGACAAATCGTTGGTCGAATGGTTTGCCCGGCGGCTCCCGAAGCGTACATGCAGCAGTTGGCGATCGCAGCAAGCGGCGCGGCACCTGTTGCCGGACCAAGCGTCCCATCCTACGGTGCCACCGTTCCACCCGGAACAGCAGCCGGGGTTGCTGCGGTTGCAATGCCTCCTGCCGGCGGATGGATGCCGGCCCCATCAGCCCCTCCTGCGACATCAGCAATGAGCGCAACGCCTCCGATTGCGACATCCACCGCAGCGCCGAATGTCGGTTGGGGCGCTGCGCCTTCCAGCAATTCTAGTAGCGTAGCACCCGCGGTGCCGGCATATACCGATAGTCGATATGCCGAGTATTTCCAAAGATATTCTGCCGCCTCGACCGGAACGGCCGCCGGCATTTCCGCTGCTCCAAATGCCGCTACTGCCGCGGCTCCGACTGCCAGTTCGCCAGCAGCATACGCCGCGACTTCCTATGCGCCCTCTGTGTATACTCCGCCGGCCTATGCGACTGCAGTTTCACCGGCCGCGACACCCTATTACGCCGCGCCGACGGCTAACACCTCGCAGCCCGCTTATGGTTCCCCCGCCATATCGCCGGGGGGCGCCGCCGCTCCGCCTGCCTATGCAGCGCCGGCTTATAGGTCGCCCGCTAATACGTCGTCCCCTTATGCACCGCCAACAAGTTCTGCCGCGCCGGCCAGTCCATCCACTGCGGCCGCAATGTCCGCACCGATTGCATCACAGCGATATTCACCGCAGACAGCGCAAGCGCAGCTCGCAGCAACGGCAGGCACCACCGTGGCGACAACTGCTGCAGGGCCGCCTTTGGCGCTGGACGGCTACTGCCCTGTTACTCTCGCGGAGCAACAGCGTTGGCAATTGGGCGATCGGCGCTGGGGCGCGATCCACCGCGGTCGCACCTACTTGTTCGCTGGCCCAGAACAGCAACGGAAATTTCTTGCCAATCCGGATCGGTACAGTCCCGCAATTTCCGGCCAGGACGTCGTGATGGCCTTGGATTACGGTCAGGAAGTCGAAGGCAAACGGGCCATGGGTGTGGAATATCAGAACCGGATTTATCTGTTTTCCAGCGACGCCTCGCGCCAGGCATTTAGCCAAAATCCCAAGCGCTACGCGGCGGAAGTGCTGCAGGCGGAGACCCCGTCTCAGACCACTTTGAGATAATTACACGGCTGGTGTCGGTTGCCAATCTGTCGCTCGATTTCCCATTTCCACTCGGCCGTCACTACTAAGCGATGGACTAATTGCCGGGCTAGCCCTTCTTCACCTGACGGCTAATACTGTGTTCCGGTTATAGCGACTATAACGCCGGAAAACTTTCTCTTGGCGGCGCATTCACCGACGGGAAAACCCCGCGCGGTTGATTATACTGAAGTCATGTCCCGCCAGATTTCGCGGGCCACGGGCACTTGGTTGGGCCGAGGACGAGCCCACTTTTCTTTCCGACCCCCGCAACGAAGGATCGTTGTGCATCGGGTTCTGTTCGGCTTGGTAACACGGGGATGACGATGAAACTCGATTGGCAACATCCATCGAATGGTATTTTGGCGATTGTAAGCGGCGCTTTGTTGTCTGGTGTTCTTGGCCTTTCATTGGCTCATGCGGCGCCGGCCGATCAACCTGTTAGCAATGCTCCCGCAAACGAGCAACCTGCCAACCCGGCCGCCGCTCCGGCTGACACTGGCACCAAACCACTTCCGGGTCCGCCGAATCCTTTGGACGAAGGTCCCGCTGCAGCGCCCGCGACACCCGCAAATCAAGGTGGGGCGACGACTGGACGCAATTCATTAGCACAACCGGCCCCGCTACAAGGTCCCTTAGGCACTCCGTCCAATGCAGAACCGGCCAAGACCGAGCCGCAAGGCCGCATGCCTCGACCGAATCCATTTGAAACTCAGCCTTCGGCGGAAGACAAATCGAAGCAACCCAGCACAACTGCGCCAACGACGCCGGAAAAAACTCCCGAAAAAACGCCAGAGAAAGCCGCTGAAAAACCGTCTGCGACTCCGGCGCCATCGACTGAGCAGTCGGCCAGTCCTTCGGCCGCGCAGCCTGCCAATCCGTCAGCCGAGCAGCCCTCGGAAGAAACGTATACGCCGGCTCAGCAGGCAGTGAAGGCGGGCATAGTTTTACTTCAAAAGGAAAAATACGAGGAAGCCATCGGGCACTTTGACGAAGCGTTGAAGATCGATTCAACCGAAGGCTCCGCGTATTACTATAAAGGTGTGGCCTTCCGCATGCTGAACCGTCTCGACGAAGCCATCGACGCTTTCACCAGTTCTATCGAACTGACCACCGACGACTTGGATGCCCAGGCGGAAAATTATCTGCGTCGTGGTATTGCCTGGTTCTACAAAGGTGAATATGGCATCGCCTGGCAGGATTTCGATGATGCCACGATGTTTGCCAAAGCAGAAGATCCACGGCCAGACTTCTGGAAAGGCTTGGCTCTTGCTCGCCAGAACAGATTGATCGAGGCTTCCAATTCGTATGCTGAAGCCATCGAACACGACGATCATTATGCGCCTGCGTTTATCAATCTTGGGCTAACCTTGTTGGCGCTGGACCAACCGCGTAAGGCCATTTACTGTTTCGACCAGGCCATTCGTTTGGATTCGCATAACGCCACTAACTTTTTCAAGCGTGGCGTGGCCCAATCGCGTGACGACAAATTGCATGAAGCCGTCGACTCTTACACGCAGGCCATTCGTCTTAATCCCGACTACGCCGAAGCGTACTTCAACCGAAGCATCGCTAACCGGCGTCTGGGCGACGAACAGCAGGCCGATAAAGATCGCGCCGCCGCCGTCAAAATAAATCCTGATATCGAAATGCAGTTGACCGGCACCGGTTAATTACACGATCAATAATTCGACAAGCCGCTCCGACGCAGAGGCGCAGGAATTAGAGAGCAGAGGCACGCGTGCTGGAATCACTGCGGAACAGTTGAGGCGCCCAGCCGCATCAAAACTGTGTTTCTTTGCTGCGTCTCTGCGACGGGGCGGTTCGTTGAGTGCCTGCTGGTACGACAAAAGCCCATAACACAGGAGCCCGCAGCGCAAGCAAGGGTCTGTCCGTCGCACTGGCGAGAGTAATTGCCTCTCGATTCACTTCGGCCGGATTTCGACGACGTTCTCATGATGCGCAAACGTCAACCCCGCCGGATCAAGCACGGCCTTCAATAAGTCGTCCGCCGAAACATCTTTCACGTCGACTTGGACTTTCGTTTCCAGCGAAATTCCGGCCGCCGTTATGGCGGACCTGTCGAGCTCGATTTCGATCCCCATTTGCGGACCCAGCGCATCCAGCAGCTTACCGATGGGCAATTCCACGCGCAATGTATAAACTTTGCGCCCCTCGACCACGCTCGTGCGGTGTGCCGTGCGTCCGGCAAGGACGTCGCGGACGACCTCCTGATCCTCCTGCCGCCCACGCACCGCCAATTTGCTGCCTGCGGCTTCAATTTGGGCTCCCGACAGCAATTTGTTTTGCCGCAACTGAGCTACAAGGTCCTGCGGTGTTCCGGCAATGGAATAAGTTCGCTCGAGGACTGGACTGGCCGGCATTGGAACCAACTGCAAAGACTTTCCATCAGCTGCCAGCTGGAAGGTCAAATCGAATTGAGCCAATAGCAATGTGAATCGTTCCGCCAACGCCAGCGGCGGCAAATCTGCAGCCGCCCAAAGATCGGTAGGTATTTGATCTAGCCCCGTAATTTGCAGGCTGTTTTCACTGGCCAGCGTGCTCAGCAAATCGCGCGGAGCGGACAGAAAATCCCATTTCCAAGGCTTGGCTTGCAGCCACACCGACTTCATCGCCGCCGGAAGATTTCGCACGTCGTCGTCGCGCAAAGCCGCCACAGTGCACAGGCGTTCGGCCGTTTGTTTCGGTCCGAAATACGCAACCGGTCCAAGCAGTGTAACCCCGATTTTCAGCCGCGACGCAGTCCGCTCCAGCGCTTCGCGGAGCGGCACATCGTCGCAAACCAACTCTATTTTTTGATCCGGATCGACCCGGCGATCTAGAATCACCGCGAGCTTTTGAGTTTTGGATAAGCTTTCCAAGGCCCGGCGTACAGGGATGTTTGACCAGGCGATGCCGACCTTGTTTCGTAGTGCCTCATTGAGCAATTCGCCCTCAAGCCAAAAGTTTCCCGCGGCATTAGATGGCCCAGCGGCAAGAAGCGGTCCAAACTCAGCAGCAAGCACCAATGCTACCACGGGAACGATGCACTGCATTGGCACGAGTCGGATCATGAAAGCCCCGGATTTCCACTATCGCATGCGGACGAAACGCCCCATGGTCTGCAAGAAACCATTTTTCACACAAAAAAATCAAATCGTTTTTCGGTTTTCTCTGTTTGCCAGTTTAATTGTTCCCCGGTCGTAATTACACTGGAATTCAGGGTGTTGATTTTCGGTCTTCGCGGTCTCTTCTGGAAGGTGTAGCATGGGCGATCCAACCATCCGCCGACCGATTCTGGCCGAATTATACGAACAATTTCTTGCCGACCGCGATCAAGCGGCTTTCGTGCACCGAGTGGCCGAACGCTACTACACAGCCACCTTGGAACGGCTGGTTTCGCATAAAGCCCGCTGGGTTCGGCGCGGCTCGGTCCTTGCCTTGGGCGCGATTGCCGATTTTTCGTCCAACGTTGTGCTCGGCCATGCATTGATCGATACCGACCGCGGTGTTCGTATCTTGGCCGAGACCGCCATTCGCGCTGTCTGGTGCCGCGATGGCTCGTGGAATCAGCAGCAGGAATTGGCCCGCGTCATTGGGTTAAATGCGGCGGAAAAGCACGACGCAGCCCGAACCGCCTCCACTCGGTTGATCGAGGAAAACATGCAGTTGGCCGAATCCTGGAATCAGCGGGCCATTGCGAATTTTGCCATCGAGCGTTATTTGGAATCGATCGCCGACTGCCGGCGCACTTTGGATCTCAATCCATTCCATTTTGGCGCCTCAGCCGGCTTGGGACAATGTCACATGCAGCTGGGCGATCATCAGGCTGCCCTGGACACCTTCCGGCACACGCTAAAAATCAATCCTTCCATGGAAGGTGTCCGCGCCAACGTCATTTATTTGCAAAAGCTGCTGGGAAAAAGGAAGTGACACGTTCGGGCAAGAAATCAGGGATGAATTGCCACTTTTCGCACGGCGACTTCTCGGCTGGTATATTGGCGGTTGGAAAAATTGCTTCGCATGGACGGCGTTGAAATTATCGCCCATCGTGGTTCGTCATTTCTTGCGCCGGAAAATACGCGCGCAGCGATGCAGTTGGCGTGGCAGGAAGGGGCCGATGCCATTGAAGGCGACTTTCGGCTGACCCGCGACGGCCAAATTATCTGTTTGCATGACGCATCACTGAAGCGAACCGCTGGCGTGAATCGCCGGATCGTAGAATGTTCGTTGGACGAATTGCGAACATACGACGTCGGGTCTTGGAAGGGCCCGCAATTCACCGGCGAACGAATTCCCACGCTGGAAGAGCTGTTTGCCACCGTTCCGACAGGCAAGCGCTTCTATGTTGAAGTGAAGAGCGGCCTGGAAATTGTCGAGCCATTGCATGACGTGATCGGTGACTGCGCCTTGCCGCCGGAGCAAATAGTGCTGATCAGTTTGCAACTGCCCGTGGTGACCGCACTCAAGCAAGCCATTCCGCAATGCCCGGCATATTGGGTCGTGGAGTTCAAACGCGCCGAAACGGGTCAATGGCAGCCGAATGCTCGCGATATCATTGGCTCCGCCGAACGAGCCGGACTCAATGGCCTGGATTTAATGGCCGCCGGTCCAATCGACGCTCCGCTGGTCAAACGCATCAAAACAGCCAAGCTTGAATTGTGTGTCTGGACCGTCGACGATCCGGTGCGGGCCCAGCGCCTCATCGATTTGGGTGTCCGGCGCATCACTACCAATCGACCGGGCTGGCTTCGAGAGCAGATAACTTGCTAATCTGCTGCATCCGCGGCATTAAGTGATGCGCGCTGATCGTTTGCCTTTCGATCCTCGCCCCCTGCTCCGCCATGCCCAAGACCGTTCTAATTCTGGGCGCCGGAATCAACGGCGCCGCCCTAGCGCGAGAATTGGCACTGAACGGCCTGGGCGTCGTACTGGTCGATACCCACGACATCGCGTCTGGGGCCACGTCATATAGCTCGCGACTCATTCACGGCGGCCTGCGCTATTTGGAATACGGCGATTTTGCACTAGTTCGTGAATCGCTTGGCGAGCGCACTCGGCTGCTGCGATTGGCGCCGCAGTTTGTGCGGCCGCTTCGTCTGTTCATTCCGGTGCAGAACCGCTTCGGCGGATTGATGTCGGCTGCCCGGAGATTTCTCGGATTGAAAGATCGCCCCCATCCGGGTCGTGTGCTACATCGCGGTTTGTGGACCGTGCGATTCGGCCTATGGCTGTACGACAAATATGCCCGCGATCCGTCTTTGCCTAAGCACGAATCGCATCGCTCAACCGATGCCAATGTTGTGCAAGTCGATCCGGCAATCTATCGCTGGGTCTGTTCGTTTTCCGATGCGCAGGTGGTCTTCTCGGAGCGATTCACACTAGCACTTCTGAACGATGCCCGACAAATCGCAGCCGCTAACGGAACCGAATTTCGGGTCCTCACCTATCACGAAGCCGTGCTCGCCGGCCAAGCGGTTACGATCCGCCGACAAGGTAGTCCGCAAATTGTGCAGCAGTTGCAGCCGTCGGTCATTGTCAACGCCACCGGCGCCTGGGTCGATGCCACATTGCAATCGTTGGGCGTGCCGTCGAAGCGACTGATGGGCGGCACCAAAGGGAGCCATTTCATCACCAGCAATTCTCGATTGCAGAATCTATTGGCCGGCCGTGCCGTGTATACCGAGGCTGGCGATGGCCGACCGATTTTCATTCTCCGGTTCGATTTGCCGTTTATGAAGGGCACTTTGGTCGGCACCACCGACGAGCCGTTCCAGGGCGACCCCGCCACCGCCATCGCTACCCAGCACGAATTGGAATACCTGGTCGTGGCCGTGAACGAAGTGTTTCCCAGCCTTGGGCTAACGCTTGCCGACATTGATCTGCACTATGCCGGCGTGCGCCCGTTACCGTTTTCCGACGCCTCCACGCCGGGCGCGGTTTCACGCCGCCACTGGATGGAGCCAAACGCAAATTGCCAGTTACCGCTGTATTCCATCATTGGGGGCAAGCTCACCACCTGCCGATCACTTGCCGAGGAAGCGGCCGGCGAAATTCTAAAACGCGTGGGCCTGCCGCGAATTGCCGATTCCAGCGAGCGACCGATCACCGAACGGGAAACGATTTTTGCCGTGCGTTCCGGCGACGTGTCGTCTCCGCCGGCCGCCATGGAAATCTCGCCATCCAATTCTCCCACCGACCCATCAAAAAATCCCGTACTGTTAACCTGCACGCAAATCCCGCTCGATGTCGTCCGCCAAGTCATCCGCGAAGAATGGGTCTCCAAGCTTGACGATTTGGTTGAGCGCCGGCTGATGCTGCTCTATCATCCGAATTTAACTCGCGATTGTCTGAATCACCTGGCCGATTTGCTGATCGAAGCCGGTTTGCTAACCGCGGCTGAAAAAGCCGCCGCCGTCGGCACTGTGATTGATCGATTGGCCTCCCATTTCGGCAAACAAGTGCTGCCATGACCGCATCGAACAAGAAAAAATTTGTCCTCGCGCTGGATCAGGGCACAACTTCCAGCCGGGCCATTCTGTTCGGTCACGACGGTCGTCCGGCGGCAATTGCGCAACAGGAATTTCCTCAAATCCTCCCGGCGCCGGGAATTGTCGAGCACGATCCCGAGGCAATTTGGAATTCGCAACTCGCCGTTGCCCGCGACGTGCTGAAAAAAGCAAAGGCCAACGTCGCCGATGTGGCCGCCATTGGCATCACCAATCAGCGTGAGACCGCGATTTTGTGGGATCGTGATACGGGCCGCCCCGTGGCCAACGCCATTGTTTGGCAAAGCCGCATCAGTGCGCCAATTTGCGATCGCTTGAAAGCCGACGGCGTCGAGCCGCTTGTACAACAAAAAACCGGCCTGGTGATCGACGCCTACTTCTCCGGCACGAAAATTAAATACCTGCTCGATACCGTGCCTGGATTGCGCGAGCGTGCCAAACGTGGCGAAGTGCTCTTCGGCACTGTCGATTCGTTTTTGATTTGGCGGCTAACCGGCGGCAAGCGGCATGTAACCGACGTCACCAACGCCAGCCGCACCATGCTGTTCAATTTGCACACGCTTGCTTGGGACGACGAACTGCTCCGCTTGCTCGATGTGCCCCGCGCCATGCTCCCCGAGGTCCGCTCCTCGAGCGAAATTTACGGCGAGGCATCCTCCGAACTGTTCGGCACGCCCGTTCCGATCAGCGGTTGCGCCGGCGATCAACAGGCGGCCACCTTCGGCCAGGCGTGCTTCGACGTCGGCAACGCGAAAAATACCTACGGCACCGGCTGCTTCATGTTGTTAAACATCGGTTCCAAACCGGTTGTTTCAAAGAACAAACTCTTGACCACTGTCGGCTGGCAGCTCGATGGGCAAACCACATATTGCCTGGAAGGCTCGGTCTTCATCGCCGGCGCGGTGGTCCAGTGGCTGCGCGATGGCCTGAAAATCATCAAAGATAGTTCCGAGGTCGAAACCCTCGCTGCCAGCGTCCCCGATGCCGGCGGCGTACTATTCGTGCCCGCCTTCGTTGGCCTCGGGGCGCCCCACTGGGATGCCTACGCCCGCGGCGCTATTTTCGGTCTCACTCGCGGAACCACCGCCGGCCATATCGCCCGGGCAGCCCTGGAATCGATGGCTTTTCAATCTGCCGAAGTGCTCCGGGCCATGGAGCAAGATGCTGGTATCAAGCTCGCACAATTAAAGGTCGATGGCGGAGCTAGCGTGAACAACGGCCTCATGCAGTTCCAGGCCGATCTTCTAAACGTGCCGGTCCTGCGCCCCACGGTGGCCGAAACCACCGCCTTGGGAGCCGCTTATCTGGCCGGCTTGGCGGTCGGGTTCTGGAGCGATAAGGCCGACATCTCCCGCAACTGGGCACTTGATCGCCGCTTCCAACCGGCGATGTCCCAAGGCGAGCGCCTGGAACTCCAATCGCAATGGCAGAAGGCCGTCGAGCGATCGCTGCACTGGGAACAGTGAGCGGGCGACGGCCACTCGATAATACTGCCGTTTGTTTCTCAATTCTTCCCAGCTTGCGCATCATCTACGGACGATCCTCTAGCAAAAATTATTTCGGCGATTTTTTAACTCGCCCATCGGTTTGCGCCTAATCCGCCTCGCCGTGCTAGCTTTTCTTTTCATGGCGTTGATCTCTATCCTCACTTCACTGGTCAACTCAGTTTCATGCGCCGCAACCGCTAAAGCGAGCATCACAATTTAACTTTGGTGATTTTGCGTAAGGTAAGAAATTTTATGGTTCGTTTCGGGGGATTGAGTCTTTGGTTTGCCGATTGCTAGCCTATCTCCGACCAAATGGGCAGATTGCGAAAAGTTTTCTATCCGTCCATTCCCGCCTGATTGAATCCCACCATTACTCGCCGTGCTAGCTGGTTCGGAACTGCGTGCTAGTAGCGGCCCACCCAAGGTTTTGTCTGCCAGCCACGCAGCAAATGCAACCAGCGGAGGTTGCCGCGGCCTGCAGATCGTTTCGTAAGGAGGCGTACCATGCATCGTTTGTTAACTGCGCTATTGGTCTTGGGCGTTCCGGGCCAGCCAGCCGATAAGCCCAATCCGAAGGGCGAACCCGCGGTCATCCAAGCCCCGTCCCACGCGGATCAGGCCACGTCGACAGCTGTCGCCGTCCAAGTAGCGACTGCTTCGGTGGCCGCTGCCCCGATGGCTGCTGCCCCGGCGGCCACCGCCCCAACGGACAAAGCCGCTACTGTCCCAACCGGCACAGCGCCGCATCTTATGTCCGATGCCAAGGAGCAACGGCTGCGAAAGTTATTGCCGCATGTCGATGATCCTAATTTACAAAAAATTCTTCAGGACCAACGCCTGATTCTGTATACCGAAGCCGAAATGCCCCGCGCCTACCAGGAATGGAGCGGCAGTTTGCAGGGCGTTCACTCGGCCTACTACAACATCTCGGCGAATGGATCTGAACCCTACGGCAACGGAAATCGTGAATTCCCGTGGGCAACTCCCGCCGGAACGCAGCGCACCAAGGGGGTCGAGGCGTTCCGTTTCGTGTGGCTTCCGCGCGATACGAACGACCGGCCGCGCCCCGTCGTTTGGTTTCGCAAGCGATTACGCGGCGATACCAGCGATGGCTATGCTTGGACCTTTCCCGTCGGTGCCAAAGTCGGCGAAGCCCTGGCAATGACCGGCCCTGACGGCTACGCCTACACGTTCGAAATGCGCGTCCGCACTCGGGAATACGGCTTCTGGGATGTCGACGTGTATCGCCCGTTTCCGACCGCCGCCGATTTGGCCAAGCGAATTAAAACGCTGCGGCCCGATTGGCAGAATCAGCCGAACTTATTGGCGGCCGTCGAACATTTAGAGCAGCCGTTGGAAATGAAGGTTAGCACGCTGGCCGATAAGCAGCCGGCTCAACGCACGTTCGCCGCAACGATGGGCGTCGATATGCTTCCGAGCTTGAATGACGATCGGCTTGTCGGCGAACTGCTTAGCGGCACGGTGTTCCGGAATGTCAGCGGGGAGGTGTGGCGTCAATCGCCCAGTGGCGTGAAAACTTACGCTCCCACGACGACGGCGGCTTTCCACATTGTTCCGGCGAATTACGATGCCGGTTTCGTACAGGTCGACAGCACCAGCTGCATGCGTTGCCACGATTCGGTGTCCAAGCCCGTTACCGATTTCAATCCCGGTCGCGATTGGTACGGTCACATTCGCGGGAGCGACGGCATCCTTTCGTTCCATCCGTTTGCGCCGGAATCGGTCAGCGACAACGGCTACGGCCGCGCCATCAAGATGCGTGCGGAATTCGAGAAGGCCGGCGTCATTGCCAAGTACGATCCGGCGCAGCATCCAGCCAAGATGTATCAAACGTTGGATGTAGTGAAAAAGTAATCCCAACGTTGCCCCTTTCGCCCCCAGTCATGGACGACCAGGGGCCTTTTTTGCGCGGAGTTTTGCGCGCATCCGGGGGTTCCACATTGTGGTGCAAAATTCGTTGAATATTGCACGTCGCCAGATTCATTTGTGCCGAGAAATCTCGGACAGAACGGATGGGCGCGGGCGCACAATTCGGGGAATTTACTATCATTTCCGTACTATTGTGCGCGGGTGACATAAACAGTCTCACCGGTCTGCTTTACCACACGCATTCTGCCGCCGACCGTCAAAAAGTGCTTGCGATCATCAAGTACCTACTTGACGGAGATAAAGCTGTCGAGGTGGTGGAGCATGGCCGGGAATACATTTGTCCGAAGACGGATGACGGTGATTCGCGCACGCTGAAGATGGCTTAGCAGCCTGCGGCGGCGGTCAGGGAGCAGCGGTCAGAATTCACTGAGGCTCGGTGGCGCTTGCACCAGCCACCTGTCGTCGCTGGATTGCTGAATGATTTTACGGCTGGTCTAATCTTCACTATTATGACAAACAGACAAGCTCGAGTTAGCTGTGCTTTATGAAACTCCGCGTGGGAAATCAGTTACCTCTCGAACGATGTCCTCATTGCAGGGTCGCAACGCCGACATTAAGCCTCACTGGTCTTACAAATCATCAATCGACCGACCATGCTGGTGGGATAATCGGATATTGGTCTACGTTCAAGTGCGCCACGTGCGGGAAATTTGTGCTTGTTAAGTCGAACGTTTCGAACGGCGAAGTGCAAGCGATGTATCCTGACCGAGAGATAATTAATCCCGAAATACCCGGCAAGGCTAGTGTGTATCTCCAGCAGGCGCTCGATTCTCTCCAAGCACCGTCCGGTTGCGTTATGCTGTGCGCCAGCTCGGTAGACTGGATGCTGAAAGAAAAAGGCTATAAGTCCGGCTCGCTCAACGACCGAATCAACCAAGCAGCGATCGATCACAAAATAACAGAAGACATGGCGAAATGGGCCCATCAAGTCAGGTTAGATGCAAACGACGAACGTCACGCTGACGAAACCGCAACGATGCCGACGCCCGCTCAAGCAGCACAATCACTCGAATTTGCAATGGCCCTGGGACAATTCCTCTTCGTGCTGCCGTCCCGTGTTACACGCGGTATCGCCAGTTCAAAGCCATAGACAAACATCCAGCGGGTAGTTGGAATAACCATTGTCGGTCAGCTAAATCCGCTGTTCGATGAGGACGGGCATGCGGTTGTGGCCGATCATGACGTCGTAGTAGATTCGGTGAGCATGTAGACGTGCGGGCGCTCTAAAATATCCTTTAGCCACGGCCCCTTTCGCCAAGGGATGAGGGAGCTACGCAACAGTCCCCCGGTGAAACCGGGGGTTCCATTAGCGAGATGAAAATGGATCGTTACACCCGGCGAAACGATGAACACTCGAAAGCCGCTGTTCAAATTGCTCGACTCGAACCGGACGCTAGCGCGCTGCGGCTGATTGAATCAGCCACGGCGTTCGGTTTGAATCGTCACACACGGGCGCTTGACCCAAGTTCACCTTACAAATCGTCGGTGTTGAAGGTGTCGCCTTGGTTGATATCGCCGGTGTCGAAGCCTTTTTTGAACCATTTGACCCGCTGGGCGCTGGTTCCGTGGGTGAAAGAATCGGGCACGACATAACCCTGCGCCTGCTTTTGCAGGCGGTCGTCGCCGATGGCCGTGGCCGCGCGCAGGGCGGCTTCCAAATCGCCGGGGTCGAGAATGTGCTTCATCTGCTGCGCGTCGTGAGCCCAGACGCCGGCGAAAAAATCGGCCTGCAGTTCCAATCGCACGGAAAGCGCATTGGCCTGTTTTTCGCTGGCCCGGCGACGTGCAGCATCGACCTTATCGGTAATGCCCAACAATTTTTGCACGTGATGCCCAACTTCGTGGGCGATGACATACGCCTTGGCAAAATCGCCCGGCGCTTGAAAGCGCTGCTGCAATTCGTCAAAGAAACTCAGGTCGAGATAAACCCGTTCATCTTCCGGGCAATAAAACGGGCCGACGGCGGCGCTGGAAAATCCACAGGCAGATTTAACGGCACCTGCGAACAGCACGAGCTTAGGTTCACGGTAGTCGCGACCAATGCGGCGGAACTGCGCCTGCCAAACGTCTTCGGTATCGGCGAGCACGACTTTGACGAACTTGACTTGCCGATCCTGGGCCGGGTCGGCAACCGCTCCGGCAGCTCCACCGCCCGGATTGAATCCCGGCCCACCGCCGCCCGGGTTAAACCCTGGTCCTCCACCGCCGGCTGGCGCGCCTGGAAATCCGCCTGGATTTTGCTGCGGAGCTTGCTGCAACAGTTGCAGCGGATTGACGCCGAACAAGGCGCACAGAATTACAATGACGACGAGCGATCCCAGCCCGCCATGAAACGCCACGGGCCCGCCGGGCAGACTGCCGCCGAACATGCTGGTGCCGAACAGGCCGCCGCCGGTCGAACCGCGGTCGTCCTCTACATTTTCGCTTTCCCGCTGACCTTCCCATTCCATAATGGAGTGCTCCAAGTGATGGATCACTTCATGATAATGAGATTCAGCGGAATTTGCGACCATCCCGCATCGCTAAGTTTGCCGGATCTACTTGCGGCGATGGCAGATTATTCGGGTGCCGGCAATTCGAAATTTACTTTATTCAACGTTCCGAAGGTGTTGCCGCCGTTATCGTTGTACGTATCGGTCCCCACCCCGCCGCCGAACATAGCTTTTCCGGTAATCGTGGTGTTTTCGACCGAGACGATATCCGCTCCCGCATCGAACATGCCCCACAGCGAGGCGGCACTCAAACCGTCAATGGTCACCGTATCACTGCCGGAACCCGTATCGATGTTAAAAGCTTTGGTGACGTGAACGGTACTGAGCGAGATAGTATCGTTTCCCGTGCCGGCAGTCATGCTTAGCGAGCCGGCCGTCACATTGTTCAGCGTGACCGAATCGGCAAGCGTCGTAGTGCCCAATCCGCCGCCGATCGACGCCGCATTGGCAATTGTCAGGTTGGTCAAGGAGATTGTATTACCTCCGCCCGCTAAGGTTGTGGTCAACGAGCCCGTACTGCCTCCGCTGATGTCGACCGTGTCAGCTTCCGCCCCGCCAGAAATTGAGGTGCCGTTGGTAATTATGTCGGAGGTTCCAGTAAACTCATTGGCACCCTGGCCCATCAGGAGAGAGACCGAACCAGCGGTTACTCCGTCGAAATCGACGACGTCGTCGCCCAAGTTCAAGTTCATGGTGATAGCGGCATTGATGTGGGTGCCGTCGGTGAGCGAAATCGAATCGTTTCCGATGCTGGTTTGGACATTCAGATAGTTGGCCGAGAAATGGTCCAGCGTGAGGATGACCGAGCCGCTATTTGGCGATTCGGTAAAATTTGCCAAATGGAGGACAGCGGTTTGATCAAACGATGCGGTGGTCGATCCCTCGCCGGCATTGATCGCCAAATCATTGCCCGCCGGACCGTTAAAATTAGCTTGTCCGACACGCAAATAATTTGTGCCGCCGCCCATGTTGATTGTCATTGCCTGGCCCAGGGTCACGGCGCCCATCGTCAACGTTCCCAACGAGGGATCAATATCCAAATCAACTTTGTTATCGACCGTGGGGTCGAAAACACCGACGCCGTAGAAGCAACTGCCGTCGCCGGAGTTGATGGTTACGCCTCCGGTTAGTATCAGATTTGTGAGCACGATGGCATCGTCGCCGGTATTCAGGCCAGTTGTTCCACCATTGAAGTTGAACACAATGCCGGTAATGCCTGACATCGTTTGGCTTGTGCCGGAATTGATATGGGTCGGCAATAAGGTGGAGTTCGGCCCGGGGGTGTCCAAGCCAATGATTTGAATGACGCCGCCGCCTGTCTGCGTGTCTCTAATCAACACAGCATTGCTGGACGGGTCGCCTGTTAGTGTGAGAATGTTACCTGCTCGGGAGAGCGTAACGTTCCCATCCAGCATGCGGCGTGTTTCCAGGGCTTCGAATTTGAAAGTTTTGCGGCTGTTATTGCGATACATAGATTGGTCCCGACACTAAAACGCGGAATGGAAAAGACGCATCGAAAAGAAGAGAACTGTTGTGACGGAAGGCGGCCATTTTTGCGGCAACGGCCTTACGCACAGTCGGCCTTGTGGATTTGCCGAACGGCGAAATCGCACAGGCATGGTTGGGGTGACTATCAAATCCGAAAACCTGCCGCAAGAGCGACGCGCCAAGAGAGAAATCGCGAAAATACGGGGGCTGTCCCTAAGTTCAAGCGGCGACTTCCTATTCGCCATTTGTCAGCATGGTCAAAAAAAAAGATGCTGGCAGTGCTGGTGTATGATGATGGACAGTGCTTGCGCGCCGCCGAAAGCTTAGCTCGACCGAACTGCTTTGGTCAGCGCTTCGACAAAGAAGAAATCGCCCCACATCACCGATTCGTCCACGCCTAGATTTTTCTGCGTGTGATATACAGCGTGCTTCAAAATGCCTTCCCAGCCAGGGGTGTTGATTGCCAAGTATTGGCTGTCGCACAGGGCATCGAGCATTGTCAGCGCAGTTTCGCGATACGATTTTGCGCGCTGGGGCGACTTGGTTTGCTCGGCCAAATCCAACAGGCCGCTGGCGGCAATGGCGCCGGCGGAACTGTCTTTTTGGGCGCCCTGCGGCGGCGGCTGTGAACGGTCGGCTGCAAAATCCCAATACGGCACCTTGTCGACCGGTAGATGTTCCAACCAATACTTGGCGTTCCGCTCCGCCACTTCCAAAAATTCCGAACTACTGGTGAGCGCAGACACCTTGCTGTAGCCGTACAGCGACCAGGCCAATCCACGAGCCCAGGTGCTGTCGGCGCGCAATCCTTGATGCGTGGCCTGGCGCAGGAACTCGCCGGTTTTCAAATCGAACAAACCTTCTTGGGCCGTAGAGCCGTCGGGCCGAACCAGGGTGTCGCGAGTGGTGCGGCAGTGAGACGTGGCCCGGCGAAACAGTTCCGTATCGCTGGTTTCCTGGGCGGCGTAAAAGATAATCGGCACGTTCATCATGATGTCGATGAACAGCGAATGCGGAGCGACAAACGAACAGAGGTATTGTCCGTTTTCCATGAACCGCATGGCCAACGTACGTCCGGCCTGCACCAGGACTTGCTGTAGTTGCGGATTGCGGATCAGTTCGTACCAAGGCAGGTAGGTATTCAAAAAAATGAAGCCCAGGTCGTGCACGTTGCGATCGAATTGACGCGGCTGGAGCAGTTTTGAGTAATGCTCCGCCCTGTTTCGCCACTGCGCATTGCCAGAGCGGCGATGGAATTGCCACATCATGCCGGCCAGAAAACCGCCCGTCCAATCGGTCCACAATTCCCCGTCGTGATGCCACTTTCCACCCGTGGTATAGATCGGAAAGTAATCGGGATGACGCTGCACCAGCGCCGCCACTTGCCGCTCCGCAAACTGCAGCGCCTGGGTATAGCGGGCCAGACGCGAATCCGGCATGGTTGGATTTCGGTTTGAAACCGACTTGTTCATAATCGACAGTCTGGCGGCTGCCAATGGCGAATGCAAGTGTTCGAGCAAAAGCCGAGACACTTGACTCGACGGGCGCGGCGCGGTATCGGCAAGCATGAAATACGCGCCGCAACTGCACGTGGTTTTGCATCAACCGGAAATCCCGTATAACACCGGAAGCGTGGGCCGCACTTGCGTAGCAGTGGGCGCAAAACTTTGGCTTGTGCGTCCGCTAGGTTTCCGCATCGACGATTACTACCTTCGCCGCGCCGGCTTAGATTATTGGGAACATCTTGAATGGGAAATTGTCGATGATTGGGCGGCGCTGTTATCGCGGCTTGCCGCCGAAGCGCCCGATCGAACACCTTGGCTATTCACCAAAACGGCAACACAAGTCTACACCGAAGCGAAGTTTTGCCCCGGCGACGTTCTGGTGTTCGGCAGCGAGTCGCAGGGATTACCCGCTTCGCTGCTTAAGGCCAATAGCCGGCGGGCGCTGCGCATTCCGATCCGACCGCAAGTGCGGAGTTTGAATTTGTCGAACAGCGTGGCCATTGTGGCTTACGAAGCACTGCGGCAATGGCAATAATGCAGCATCGGTAAATTTTTTAACACTCAACGAAACCGCCCATGCCCATTATTCCTGCCGACAAACTCGCTCAATTCGCCATTGCCTTACTGAAAGCCGGCGGAGTCTCGGACGACGAAGCTCAGATCGTTGCCAAAAGTTTGATTGTCGCCAACTTGATGGGGCACGATTCGCATGGCGTGATGCGCATTCCCTACTATCTCGATGGAGTCGCGAAAGGCGAAACAAAACTCGACGCATCATTTACCGTTATTAAGGAAACACCGTCGCTACTGCAGGCCGACGGAAATTGGGGTTTTGGCCAAACGCTAGCGCGGCGGCTGACTGAGCGATTGATCAGTAAGGCTCGGGAGAGCGGCGTGGCCTTGGGGACGCTAATCCACTCCGGCCATATCGGGCGGCTGGGCGAATACTGCGAGCAGGCGGCGGCGGCCGGCATGGTTTCGCTCTTGATGGTTAACACGCATGGCGTGGCCCGGCGCGTTGCACCTCCGGGCGGCAAAGCGTCGCGGCTGGGGACCAATCCGATTGCCATCGGCGTGCCGCACCCGGACGGAACACTGGTGATGGATTTTGGCACCAGCGCTACGGCCGAAGGAAAAGTGCGCGTGAAGCGGATCGCAGGTCAGCAGTGTCCGGACGGTTGGCTGCTGGACCGAGAAGGACGCCCGACGAACGATCCGAACTCGCTGTATGCCGACCCGCCAGGCACCATTCGTCCCTTTGGCGGCGATCAACCGCATAAGGGGTTTGCCCTGGGTCTGATGGTCGAAATCTTTGCCGGCGCGCTATCCGGCGGCGTATGCATCCGCGAAAAACCGATCAATCAAATCGGTAACTGCGTTTTTGCCCTGGTCATTGATCCGCGGCATGTCGGCGGCGGTGAGCATGTTGCAGGCGAGGTGCTGGATCTGGTCAACTTCATTCGCTCTTGCCCAAAAGTTGACGGAGTGAGCGAGATTTTGTTACCGGGCGATCCGGAGCGCAAAACTGCCGCACAACGCGGAGCCGCCGGCATTCCACTGGACGAGGGAAATTGGACGGCGCTAACGAAGCTCGCCGAGGAGCTAAAAGTGCCGCTGCCGACGTGAACTTATTTGTCGGTCTTGGATGACTCTGCTTCCTTCTTCGCAGGCTCCGCTTCCGGCTTCGCCTGGCTGGCGTCCGGCGTGGTTTCGTTCTTTGTTTCGCCTGTCTCCGGAATTGCTTCCCGCTTCTCGTAGACATTCTCGTAAATCGGCAAATGGCGGTAATACACTTCCAGCATAAAAGTGCGCAGGCAAGTGATATACAGCCGACCGCCTTGCCCGCCATATTTATCGCCTGACGAATCCCAACTTCCTTCCTCGGCGCCTTTTTTCACTTGGGTTTCGGGTAGCGATTGCCGCATTATTTCGTTCCATTTTTGCCAATACGTTCCGCCCATGTGATGCATCACTTGCGTGGCATAATACCAATAATAGACGTTGATGTCCGTATCGTTGATCGGCTGCGTTGATAGAAATTCCACGCCCGCCACGAGTCGCGGATCGTTACGCTTCCAACCCAAATATTGCCGGCACAACAGCCCCTCGGCCGTCATGGCGACGTTCGTATAGCCGCGCGGCTGATAACAATAATGACCGCCCGTCTCATCCTGAGCGGCGTCCAGATATTTGGAAACATTGTTCATGGTGCTGCTGGGCACTTCGAGCCCCGCCATCATGGCGCTTTGCAATGCCATGACAAACCAACCGGTGACGGAAGTATCGGAATCGGTATTGGGGCTATATCGCCAACCGCCGCCGGTTGGATCTTGCGATTTGATGCAGAACTTCACCGCTCGTTCCGCCGCGCCGCGATAAACCGAATCGTGGGTCATGCCGTACAGTTCGCAAAGCGCGATCGTCGCCTGAGCATGACTGTACATTTGATGGTAATACGGCGAATTTTCGACGATGAACTGCCCGTCGTTGGCTTGCAATTTGAGAAGTGCATCCCATCCTTTTTTGACGACCTGTTTGTAGTCGTACTTATAGTCGCCGTTGAACAGATGCGTGTTGCCGGCTCCCTGGAATGCCAATAGCGCCAGCGCAGTGGCCGAGGTTTTATTCTCCGCTTCGCCGGCTTCCGAATATGGGCCGTTGAGCGTCCAATATCCGTTGGCGCGTTGATTGCGTTTCAGCCATTCTAATGCGGCATGCACCGCGCTTTCCGTGGTGGCATTTCCGCCGTAGCGACCTAGCAGCGATTTTCTGTTGCCGGGCTGGCGACCCGATAGCGCCAGTCCGATCGGAGCATCGATGGCTTTGGTGCCGCCCAGGAACAAACCATTTGGCGAAAATTCGGTGGCCAGTGGCGGCGCCGCAAGGGGATCGGCCACTGGCGGCAAATTCGCCGGGGAAAAAATCGTTTTGTCGACTGTCGGATCGGGAGTATCCGTCGAAAGCCCTTCCCGATTGTCCTCTAATAGCTGCTCGCCAGGCTTGTCAGTGTCACCATAAATTGCCTGGATGGTAACTTCTTTCTTTGATTGCAGCGTGACGACCATGAGTCCCATGATGACCAGCACGAGCATGTGGATGACCAAACTTCCGAGCCAAGGCGGTGCGTCCTGTAAGGCTTCCGTCCAATGGTCACCATCGTCGACGACGGCGGGTTGAATGCGTCCCAATGGCATGTTGGCCAAATTGGGTTGCGACATCGCGGTCGATGCAGTTGTCTGATAGTCCGCAGGTTCGTTGCCCTGCGCGGTCGCCGGTAGTTGCGGATTTCTAACTGCCGGAGGCAAATAGCTTGGTTGCCTGGCAGGGTTACCGCCCGGTGGTGGAGAGCTGAAATCGGTCATGGCCCGCTTGCCCTCAGCTGGCGGGTTGGAGGTGTCCTACACTCCGCGCTCCGGCAGAAGCCTGCTTCTCTGGCGTCGGATGTACGGTATTCAATTCTAACGACTGCCGAGGAACGCAGCAACCAGCGGACCCACTCCGCCTCGCGAGGTTCACTTCACAACGTGCTTCGTGGGCAGCGAAATCTTATGGATTCCTACCGCAGCCAACATGTCCATTACGTGCACGACATTGTCATACGCGATTTCTTTATCCGCGGAAATCGAAACCTCTTGATCCTTGCTGGGATGCATTTCCGCCAACCGCCCGCGAAATTCATCTTCGCCTTTCACTCGCTCGTCGTTCCAGTAGAGCGCAATGTTGCCCCCGTCCTCGCGCTTCAAAAATATGTTCAGTGGTAATTGCTCGGCCGATGGGTCGAAGGCTGCGGCGGTTTGCGGCAGATCGACGCGCACGGGAGTGCTGCCGACAATCGCCGGCACGGTGATCATAAATACAATCAACAGCACCAGCACCACGTCGACCAGCGGCGTCACGTTAATGTCGGTAATGGGGCCGCCGCCGTCATCGTCGCCAAAAGAAACTGCAGCCGCCATGGAACCACCTTCTCGCTCGCTTCGGTGCTTACGGGTTTATATCGCCTTCGCGGATTGGGGAGCTTGGGCACCGGCGCCGCGGTGTTCCGCAGCGTGTACGTTGGCCAATACCAAGTGGGCCAGCGAATCGATTTGCGCCATGGCCGTACGTACCTTCCGCAGAAAATAGTTGTACGATACGACTGCGGGGATCGCCACAAACAGCCCGACGGCCGTGGCAATCAGCGCCTGAAATACCCCGGTCATGAGCGAATCGGGATTGGTCGATTTCAAATCGTTAGCCGATTTAATGACCCCTAGCACGGTGCCCATCAGACCAATAAACGGCGCATTGGCGCCAATGGTGCCCAACACCGACAACCGCGCATCCAGCAGTCCCTTGAACCGCGCTTTGGCGCTTTGCATGGCTTCGCTGCAGGCATCCGCCCCGCGCCGCATCGTTTGCAACCCGGCAGTCAGCACCTTCCCGGCCACAGAATCGGAAGCGGAAGCTAATTCCCACGCACCTTTAATATCGCCGGATCGGAGAAACTCGGGCAATTGCGTGTTGAGTTGCTCGTCTTCTTCCAAATTGCTGCGAAAAAACAGCAACCGATCGACGATGATTCCTACGCTAATAAAACTCAGCAGCAACAGCAGCCACAACACCCATTCGGCGCCGATAAATGCAATTCGCAAAAACAGGCCGGTAAGAAAACCGTGCTCGACCTCGTCCGCCGCCAATAGAATTGGTATTCGTAAAATCAGATCGGTGAGCATGCGCAGCTCCTAAGCCTGCGGGTCAGGCGCAACCACGACGCAGCACGACTGGCCCGATAAGAATTGCCTCAGTGTCCCGTGACGACGGCTGGAGAAACCGTTCAAAGAACCCAGCTTTCAGACTACTCGGCATATTAATTTTCGTCAAGCGGACAGCCCGTCATCTGCGGACGATAAGTGCACCGCCGGGCTCAGTTTGCGTTGGCGGGCTTCGCATCCGGATTCCACCTCGTCTTCCACGCCGGGTATTCCTTTTTCAGGAGTTCTTCCGGCCAGTAATCGAGCCAGTCGTAACCGTTGCGACGCTCGTAGCCAATTTCGGCTAAATCGTGCTTGGCGATGCCGTCGCGATCACTGAAGATTGGCCGATTGGTGCCGATCTCATAAAATCGCGCCCAAATGGCTGGCGCCAATGGATCTTCAACCACGACTTTGTTAAAGCCCCGCGGCGCTTGAGCGTCGGGCCGCCGCTCAACCCGTATGCCCGTGATTTTTGCGGCATTGAACCAAGCTACAGCTGCGTCGATCGCCTGGACAACCTCCGGACTCGGCTGATCCAAACTCATGAGCAACCGCACGATGCCGACCGACTCGTCGCCGCTAAGACTTACCAATTCATAAGTACGTGCCGGACGCGGGCTGAAATCAATTTCGTCATGCTGAGCGCACCATGCCGTCAGCTTGCCGTCCACTTTTATCTGGCATTTCAAGATACAATCGATTCCCTTATCAAATGCCGAGTTGGCTGCTTTGCGGCGATCAGCATCGACAAAATCAAACAGCTTGTCGCTGTAAACCTCGCGCAAAAACAGCATTAATCGAACCATCGCGTCGTCGTTAAAAGTAATGTATCGCTGATACGGCGTTTCCGCACGCGGCGGATAAAATTGCGGCCAACCGCCGTTGGGATACTGCGCTTTCAAAATGTAATCGATCCCTTTCAACACGGCCGTGCGATACTTTTCGTCATGCGTGGCTTGAACCATGTGTGCCAAGTAGCGCAATTCGTCGGTGGTGGCACTGTTGTCGAAGGTCGGATCAAGCTTATCGCGCTGCCCAGTATAAGCTTTTGAAGCAGTGTCGATGTTTTTCGGCCAGCCGCCCGCATCCGCCTGATACGTTAAAATGTTGTCCGCAATTTGTTTGGCTTCGTCGGTGGCGAACCAGTCTGAGGATCGGTCAAGATAACCGACGGGCCCACGACGAAACCTTTGTGCCGAAGCTGGCGAGACGATGCCACACACGCCGACTGTAAAAGCTGTGGCTGTAAGAATCCATACGACGAGGCGATGATAAGATCGTTCGATCCGGCGTGGACGAAGCAATAGAAATGCAAACGACATCTTATAAATCGCTCCCCACCTATTTCGGCCCGATTGGATCACCGTGTAATTTTCCTATCGTCGCGCCGCAGATGCAAGTCGCTGGTGAACAAAAAACAACGCCGCGACTCCAAATGGCCAGCCAATCCACGGCGCTAAATCCAACCACGCCGGCGGCGGCGGTGAAACCGCAACATTAAATACCAATGGTATGTCGCCATCCGCCGAAGTATCCGTCATCGATTCGTCAGCACACGGATTGGCAGCGAGCGAAACGCTGCAGCGCCAATTTCCAGGCTGCGGCACTTCAAATTCCGCCGCGCGAAATAACTTATTCGTTGCCGTGGCTGTCGTTGCTATTTGCTCCAGAACTTCGGCGGTTCGATTGCCGCCAGCCGCTTCAGCTTGCCTTAGCTGAACCGTCACTGGAACATCCGTTCGCACTTTTCCAGTGATCGCGTCTTGTACCAACACACTGATGTCGATTATTCCGCAACGCAACACCGCCGGCGATGTGAAAACGGTCACTTGAAAGTCCCCGCTGCGAGCTGATAACCGCAATGTGCCGCCGTCAGCCAGCAGCATCGATGGGAACAGCAAAATTAGTGCGATACATTGTGCGACGCTTGTTCGCATTTCATCCTCCCGGCAACATGCCGCGCATCTGCATCGGTTCCAGTAGTATCCAAACGCCGAGTGCAAAAAGCAGAACAATTAACACTGCCCATGGCGCGGCCGCCTTCATCGTCTGCCAACGCACATCTTGCTGTGCGGCGCCCTGCAGCGCCACGAGCCCATAACTAATCCGCCACGCAGCATATAACGAAGCCAAGAATCCCACGTCGAGCATTAATAATTCCGCTTTCAACAGCCAATCGGGTGCAGGCTGGCAGCATGAGCAAACCCAATTCGGCGGGCCCAGCGAAATCGCTGCATACCGAGCAGCAAATTGCTGTGTGACCGGCACGATGGCGTCGAAACTTGTAAAAAAATGAAAACTATAGTGCGCCATCCACATGGCAAAGCCCAGCGGAACCAAACACCACGCGAAACGGGCCGCACTTTCTCTGATGGTCGATTTTCGCGATGCAGACCAACCGCTTAGCGTCGCGGCGGCGGAAATACAAACGGCCGGCAACGCGAATAGCAGAAATGCATAGAACAAAGTTGTCGCCGGCAACGTCGACGAAAATCCAAACGCCTCGCTGATCTTTCGTTGCCACTCGGCAATCGGCTGCACCATTCCTGCTGCATTGGCAAACGCGCCGAAAACTAGCACCACTGCAAGCACAGCGTAGTCGAACCTCCGGCTCAATCGGCCAATACCGGAACGCGGCCCGTCATGCCACAAGCTCTTCGTCGGTGTCACAGCAATCACGCCCACATTATCATGGGGACAAGCCTGCACGCAGTCCAAACAAAAGGTGCAATCCAGGTTTCCAACTTTTCGCGGCTGAAACAAATGCAATTCGCAACCACGAACCGTTTGGTTTCCGCTGATGCAATCGTGCGACCGGCACGAACTGCAAATCGCTGGCTGCCGGACGCGCACCTCCCACGGTGAAACGAGCGATTGGACAAAGTTAAACTGCCCAATCGGGCAAACATATTTGCAAAAAGCCGCATCGCGAAAGATCGAATCGACCACCAATGCGCCCACCAAATACGCAATCGCAATCCAGGCAGTCAGCCACGGACTATTCCACAGCGAAAAAGCCTCGTAAGCCCACAAGAAAATCGCCAGCAGCGCGACCGCCAACCATTTGCTGCGCAGCACCTTGGGCCAAGCACGAGCGGCGTTTCCTCGGAACAACCGCCGGGCAACCGTCCGGGGCAACAGAAAGGGACAGCCATAACAAAACACATTGCCCAAAGCGAGCAGTCCGATGATGACAATCCCACGCCAATGAATCCACGGCACCACACCGGCCAAATTCATTGCCCCCACTTGAGTTCCAAACAACCCGTCCACAATTACCGCAACAACCACTAGTAGCACCGCCGACTGCACCATTCGTCGTGTCCATCGCCAGCGAAGTACACGACCCAGAATCGGCAGCTGGAGTAGATCGAAGTACGAAGATCGGAGGGCAGACTGCGAAGTACCTAAAGTCGCAGCGCTTGATCTGGTGCGCACGCCGCCTTTCGCTGTTCGCCCTTGCAGCAATCCCACGCCGATCCAGGCCAGCGGCGCCAAAAAAACCAGCGAGCCCGGCACCCACATAATCACGCCCGCCGCCGATTGGTCTTCGAGCGCAGAAACCCCACCGAGCCGCGGCATCTGCTCGTAATGGGGATACAGTGCGTGATCCGAAAACGTCAGCCATGCTGAAAGCAGCGTGTTCTGCACGTCGGCCAACAATAAATAGGGCACAAGCCACCACTGCGACCACGTGGGCCGCGCCGGAAACGGTCGGACCACTGGATACCAAAAAATCAAACCGGCGCACAAAAAAAAGGCGTGCTGCACTTTGTGCCAGGCATCGCCCTGGAGTGCCGTTTCATAGGGTCCTGGCAAATGCCAAATCCACGTGATCGCAGTGAAAATGATCAGCGCCTTTGCCGGATGAGTAATGGTTGCCGCCAATCGCCGCAATGCCTGCCAATGCAATATCGGCGCGATCCAATACCGGCGAATGCCTTTTGGCAAACCGCGCAGCAGCGGCAGAAACGGCGCGCCCAGCCAAACCAGCGGCGGCACGACCATCATGAGCAGCAAATGCTGCAACATGTGAACCTGCAATAGCAGCGGCGCGAATGCTTCAATCGGCGATGCCAATGCCAAATAAATCGTCGCCAATCCGCTGACAAACGCCGCCAATCGCCAGCGGCGCCGGCGCGCTGGATCACGGCGCTGTAGCCATCGCCAGCCACGCCAATAAATCGCGGCAGTTAAAACCAACAGCGCCGCCAGCCAGGGCTGCGCCGGCCAAGAAGAGAACACAGCCGAGGACACGGCATCGTACGTCGTCGACATAGCGAACCATCACTTTTCTGACCCTTGTCTCTTAACGCCTGACTGCTGATTCCCCGATACCATCCCTGCTCCATAACCCGTCGGCGTCAGCGCTGGCTTGCTCCCTGCCGGTCGCAGCCTGACCAAAAAATTGGCCAACGCAGTCATCTCCGCTGGACTCATTTGCTTTCCGTATGCCGGCATATTGCCGCCGCCAGGCGTGCCATTGCTGACCTGATCGATCAGTTGATCGCGAGTCAATCGTGTTCCCACCGCCGTTAAATCCGGCCCGCGCGTCCCGCCCAGTCCTTCCAGCGCATGACAGTTGCGGCATTGTTTGTTCTGGAATACCACCGCGCCTTGCAATTCCACAGGCGACAACGACCGATCCTTTGATTTTATAATGTTCTGCGGTATCGCATCGCCGCTCCAGGCCAACATTTTCGGCGACCAGGGCGACACTTGGCCTTCGTACGTAAACACGCCAAGAATTGCGTAAATGAAAATCACCATCAGCACCGCCACGGGCCGGCGCGTCGGCGCCCGTTCGCCACGGTTGGAAATAAACGGAACCGCAAGCAATCCCACTACCAGCACAATGGGCATCGTTAGAATGATTGCAGTCTCGGCTGCCGGTGGACTGAGCGAAAGCAATCCAAACAGCCACAAAAATGGCCAATCGGGCCGCGGATTAGCCCCGCTTAGCGTCGGATCGGGCGGCGCACTGGGACCCTTGGGCCCGGCGAGTGCTGCAATGACAACGACCACAATCACCACGAGCGCCGAGAAGAAAATATCTTTCAGCATGGCCTCGCCCAAAAACGGCTCGCCTTGGCGAAGCTCTGCTTGATACTGGGCATCGTACGTCGCCGGATCGACACGAACGCCGGGTACCGGCGGCACGCTGATTCCCTGTTTCACGACCAACCACAAGTGTACGACCAACAGTGCGATCAATAGACCGGGGATGACAAACACGTGCAGTGCAAAAAAGCGGCTAAGCGTGTCGGCGCCGATGATCGGACCGCCTAGCAGCAAATCGACGATCGTCGGCCCAGCAGCCGGCACACGCCCGGCCATCGCCGCCCCCACGCCTACGCCCCAATAAGCGTCGGGATCCCATCGCAAAACCTGGCCCGTGAATGCCATGCCCAGGGTGCACAACAACAGACCCACGCCAATCAGCCAGGTCAACTCGCGCGGATATTTATAGGCGGCGTGCAAAAAAACTTGCGTCATATGCATCAGCACCATCACCACCATCGCCGAGCCGGACCAATAGTGCAGCGAACGCAAAAACCAGCCCCAGGGCTGCTGATAATTCAAATACAGCAAACTTTCGTACGCCTGCCCCGCGCCGGGCACGTACGTTAACGCCAGACAGATGCCAGTAACGATCTGAATCATGAACAGCGTGAGCGACGCACTGCCGAACACATACCACCAGCCCAACGGGCCGGCCAGCTCGCGCGGCACCGGATGGCGCAGCATCGGCATCCAGGTATCGCTGATACCTAACCGCTGATCGAACCAGTGATAAATTCTGTTCATATCCATTCACTTGCTCAGCTATTCACTTATTCATCTACTCACCGTCCATCTGTTCACGCTTCATTCTTCCCGGTCAGAGTATGTTGCAACGTCGGCAAAAACGGTGCTTGAACGTAGAGTTGCGCCTCGGCGTCTCCCTTTTTTTGCTGCACTTGCCAAACGCAGTGATAAAGGCCCCGCGGCGGCGGCCCGCTGGCGCGCTCGCCATCTTCGTAATACACGCCGCCATGGCAGGGGCACATGAACAAGCCCGACTGCGGAAACCATTCCACCGGACACCCCAGGTGCGTGCAATTGATGGCGAACACATTGAACTGATCTTGAAAGTTTTCGTCGCACCCCAAATAGCGCACGTAGACGCCGGTTTGTGCCGTGACACCGTCCCACGGCTGGCCCAGCGGATTGTCGCTCGGCTTGATCACTTTCAATCGCGTTTCACCTTTGGGAAAGGCGTTGACCGGCCCTAAGGAGATCCAAGGTTCCTCTTTTTGCCGCTTCACGGCAGCCGCTAAGTAACCAACCCCGGGAATGATAATCAGGGCCGCCGCAATAACTCCGCCCAATGCGGTAAACAATTTGAGAAACGTCCGCCGCGGTTGAACGTCTGCTTCTGTTTGATCGGTGTTGTGTTTTGCCATGTCGTGAACTTTGCGGATTTGTGTTTTACTCGGACAAAGTCTTTTTGCGCCACTGGGCCAAAAGCGCGACCAAATCGCTTACCTGCTTGGCGGTGAGCGGCTTGAAATCGGCGCCGCGGTCATCATTTTCGGCGAAGTTCGGCATGCCCAAGTCAGGCCGACCCGTGATGATGTAACGACGCATTTCTCCGTCGTTGCACAATGCCAAAAATGCAGGATCGTTAATTGCTCCTGCTTGGTCTTGCTCCCCTTCGCCATGTTCGCCATGACATGCGGCGCATGCCAGCGCGTAAACTTTTTCCCCGGCTCGAGCGTCGCCGGGGGCACCGCCGGCTGCGATAAGCGGCGGGGCGCTGGGATACACTTTTTGCATTTTTGAATCGCCTGATTCCGCCCACTGATGCTGTTTAATGCCTTTGACCAACGCCGCCACTTGATCGTCCGTGAGCGGTCCGCCAGAGGACTGCGCCCATGCGGGCATCAACGTGCCTTTGCGCCCTTGGGCAATGACGCCCTGTAAGTCGTCATTGCTCATCAACGAGACAAACAACGGATCATTAAGCGGCGGTCCCGGACCAAGCGTTCCGTCCGCGCCGTGACAGCCGGCGCATCGCTGGACGTACAACTTGCCAAAATCTTTGATGTCTTGTGGCATCACGTATCCATCGGCCTGAATTGGCTTGCCGGGCAGGTTGTCGCTGCAGCCGGAAAGCAATGCACACATTGCCAACAGACAACTGAGCCAGCCAGGCGGAATCGACGGTCCGCCGGCATCGCCATCCGGCCCGCGCGGGGCGATGACAATTTTCTCGCTCCGGATAATCACAATCGACGTCGCGAGTCCGTAGACCAACTGCGAGACAACATACCAGGGCCAATTGATGTACTCATTCAACAGCGGATTGACCAAGCCCATCAAACTATGATTTGCGCCCGACCACAACAAAGGCAAAATCAATCCGCCGAACAACAGCGGTCCGCCAAAAACATTCGGCAGTGTGGGCAATAGCACCCCGCCAACCAAACCGAAGCCGATCGATAAGCTGGCGTGCATAACAATGGCACACAGCGTTCCCCAGGGATGAAACATCTCGAGATTGGCATGCAGTTCAGCAATGGGCATATCGGTCAGCCCGGGCAAAACCAATCCGGCCAACAAATTCACCGGATACCAAATGCTGTGGCCGCTGGAGACAGCCCAAATCAGCGCCGGAATGGGCATCAACAATCCGCCCAAGATTCCGCCTTTGATGCCGGCCGAAAGCGGATGCACTTTCTGCGGCAGTTGAAACCGATAGCCCGTTACGCCAGGCTTTAATTGCTCCACCGTTCCCGGGCGAGCGATAGCCATCGTTACGCGCTCGTCGGGTGTGGCCAATGTTTCGTGATCGTGTCCGCGGCCCGGCATCAATTGCGAGATCCAACCGACCAGCGCAATCAACAGCAGCACGGCTCCCACGGCACAGAAAAACAAGTTTGTGGCTGCCCCTAGTGCGGCCAGCACAATTCCCAATCCCAACACAATCGGCCACACGGTCGGTCGCGGCATTTCCACGGTGCCGGCCGGCTGATCGCCTGTTGATTTCACGTTTGAATCGTGAGGTTGCGCCATAGGAAACTGTAATTAAGCTCAGCCCAGGGTCATCGCCAAACGTTTTTATCGTCCGATTAAATACACCAACGAAAACACCACAATCCAAACCCCGTCCACAAAGTGCCAATACCAGGAGATGATTTCCGCCGCCGAATGGTTGTGCTGGGAAATTTCACGCCGCCAAGCCAACATGAAAACAGTTGATAATAAAATCAGGCCAATGGTGACGTGCAGCGCATGAAAACCCACCAGCGTGAAATAAGTGCTGCCGAACATATTTCTGCTGATCGTCAGGCCATCGATACAAATCAGTTCGTGCCACTCTTTACCTGTGCACGCCAAAAATGTCGCGCCCAGCACAATCGTTAATCCCCACCAACCGAGAAAGGCCGCCCGATTGTCTCGCCGCATTGCGCGTTCGGCCAGGTGAATTGTCAAACTGCTGGAAAGTAAGCACGCGGTGCCGACTAGTACCAGCGGCAAATTAAAAACTTCCGCCGGGCTCGGCGTGCTGGCCTTGGTTTGCTCCAAGAACACGACGTACGTCGTAATCAGCGTGCTGAAAAACGCCACCTCCGAAAGCAAAAACGCCAGCATCCCGACTTTGGCGTGGTTGAATCGCAAGGTCGATGGCACCTCGACGACGTTAGCAATCGTAGTTTCCATCATCATTCGTATTTCCAATCCGGATCGTCAGGGTGTTTAACGTCCCACAGCGGCCGACGGCTGCGAATCGTAGGCACGGCTTCGAAATTGTACGAAGGGGGCGGCGAGCTCGTGGCCCATTCCAGCGTCCATGCGTCCCAAGGATCATCGCCGGCCGGCGCACCGTATTTCAACGACCACGCAATATTGATCACGAATAGCAAATAGCTGGGCGCCTGAATCAGTGCGCCGATCGTGCTCAGCTTGTTCCACAATTCCCACGGCCTGTCCGGCAGATACGTATAAATTCGCCGCGGCATTCCCAGCAGTCCCGAAACATGCATGGGGCCAAACGTGAGAATAAAACCGATCAGCAGCAACCAAAACTGCCACTTCGCCAATCGTTCCGACAGCATCCGTCCGGTTACTTTTGGAAACCAATACATGATGCCCGCAAACACGCCGAACAAAGTGCCGCCGATCAGCACCCAATGAAAATGCCCCACGACGAAATACGTATCGGAAACTTGAAAATCAAACGGCGCGCACGCCAACATAATTCCCGTTAGGCCGCCCAGCACGAACATCGATAAGAATCCGCAGGCGAACAGCATGGGCGATGCCAGCGAAATCCGGCCGCCGTACATCGTCGCCAGCCAATTAAAAAACTTGATCCCCGTCGGAATCGACACCAGCAAACTTGCCGCCGCAAAATACATGTCCAGTGTTCGATTCATCCCCACGCAAAACATGTGATGGGCCCAAACCCCCATGCTGATGAACACAATGGCCATCGTCGCAGCGGCCATGAACTCGTAACCGAACAGCACCTTGCGCGAAAACACCGGAATCACTTCCGAAATCATACCGAAGGCCGGCAAAATCAAAATGTAAACCTCCGGATGCCCGAAAAACCAAAATACGTGCTGCCACAAATAGGCAGAGCCCTGGTTTTGCGGATTGAAAAAATTGGCGCCTAATGCGCGATCGAATTCCACCATGATGAGGGCGGCCGTCAGCGGCGGAATGGCCAGCAAAATTTGCACGCTGGTCCAAAGGATTGTCCAGGTGAAAAACGGCACTTTGCCCAGCGTCATTCCAGGGCAGCGCATCGTAATAATCGTGGCGACAAAATTCACGCCGGCTGCAATCGTGCCGATACCGCTCACCAACAAACCGAGCGCCCAAAAATCAACGCCCGCGCCCCGGTTAAAAGCTCGTTCCGTCAGCGGTGCATAGGCAAACCATCCGATGGCCGGCGGCCCGCCGGGGATGAAAAAGCTGAAATACGCCAGCAGTCCGCCAAATAAAGTGACCCAAAACCCAAAGGCGTTCAACCGCGGAAACGCCATGTCGCGCGCCCCGATTTGCAGCGGCACGATGTAATTGGCGATGCCGATCAGAATGGGCATCCCCACGAAAAATACCATCGTTGTGCCGTGCATGGTGAAAAACTGATTGAACCGATCCGGACCCAGGAAAGTATTTTCTGGGGTAAACAACTGCCACCGAATGGCCATGGCCTCTACGCCGGCGATTACCAAAAACACGATCGCCATCAGCACGTACATAATGCCGATGCGCTTGTGATCGACGGTGACAACCCATTCGTGCAATCGCGCCGTCCAATAAGGACATTCCAGCGCGGCAGGTTTTGCGACGGTGGCCATTTAAGGACTGGTGAGGAGGTGAGTAAGTGAGTGGCAGATGTTATTTCAGGGTCATTAAATAGTCGGTAATCAAATCCACGTTGCGGTCGTTCAATCCAAACGCCGGCATCAGGCATTCCGTTTTGATTTGCTGCGGATCGCGAACCCACCGCCGAAGGTTGTCGCGGTTCAAATCAACCATGCCGCCGGCAAATGTCTGTCGGGCTGCAAAATGTGTTAGATCAGGCCCAAATTTGCCATGCGCCGCCGTGCCGCGAATGGTGTGGCAATTCACGCACGATTGCGCCATAAATGCTTGTTGTCCTGCTTGCTGCGCGGCGTCGCTGACCGCCGGCTTTTGTTCGTTGGCCAGCCATGCCGCGAAATCTTCCGGCGTGTCGACATACACCCTCAGCAGCATATTGGCGTGCTGGGTCCCGCAATATTCGGCGCACTGGCCCACATATAAACCAGGCTGAGTAGTTTGAAACCACATTTGATTCGTTTTGCCGGGAATCAAATCCGTCTTTCCCGCCAGCCGCGGCACCCAAAAGCTATGGCACACGTCGGCCGATTTCAGCGTCAGATATGCGGGCCGCGCTGCGGCCAAGTCGCCACTCTCACTGCTCACGGGCACATGCAATTCGTTGGCGGTGACAACGTCGATTTTCTTGTCGCCAACCTGATCAATGCGGTATTCCCACCACCATTGATGTCCGATGACTGTCGCAGTCAAAGCCTGCGATCCTTCCGCCTGCGGCGGCGGCTTGATCCGCACTTCAAATTCAGTTCGCACGATAACCAACGCCAACAGCAGCACAATGATGCCCGGCGCCACGGTCCAAGCGACTTCGATCGGAAAACTTCCATACACCTGCGGCGGTTCCGCCTCAACGCCGCCGGAATAACCAGGCTGCGTATTTTCGCCCTGCCCTGTTTCGTCAGTGCGCCCTCCAATTTTTCGACTTCGCCTGAACCTCAGCAGCGAATAAAACAATACGCCCCACACGACGAGCAAAATGAATATGGAGACGGCCGTCACAAAATAGAACAAAAAGCGGATGGACTCCGCCGGCGGAGAAACCGGGTGGAGCGTGGAAACATCCTGCAGGATGTTTTCCGCCGTCGCCGCAAGCAAATGAAAGTAGGGCATCTTGCGCCTCTTGACGGCTTAACCGATCGTCGCGGGCTTCCATAACGCGTGGCCGGCCCAATCCGCCGCCGACTCATAGACTTATCGCCGATCAATGTATACAAAGTATGGCGGATTGGTAAAGCACCTTTTCGGAATCGTTCGTTTCGGGCTGCGCCGACTTTCGCACGGAGAAGCATGGATGAGTGTTGCAGCCGGCCGCGTGGAAATTGTTGTCTGCAGCGATGCCACGGCGCTAGCCGCCGCTGCCGCGGATCGGATTATCGCCGCCGCGCATGCGGCCATTGCCCAGCGCGGGCGCTTCACCCTGGCATTGTCGGGCGGTTCCACTCCGGAGCGCACTTACAAGCTGTTAGGGCAAAACCCTCGAATCGGCCAAATCGATTGGTCCCGCACCTGGCTGTTTTTTGGCGATGAACGGTGCGTGCCGCACGGCGATCCGCGCAGCAATTTCCATTTAGCAAGCGAGTCGCTGTTAAAGCCGGCTGGGATCGCGCCGGACCACGTATTTGCAATTCCAACGGCATCTCGCAGCCCCGTCCAGAGCGCGGCCGACTACGAATCGCTCCTGCGGAAGTTTTTCGATTCGAGTACCACGCATCAGGCTGAAAACCTCCATAAGTTTCCCTCCTTTGATTTAATCTTGTTGGGCTTAGGCGATGATGGCCACACCGCCTCACTGTTTCCTGGCAAACCGACCCTGGAGGAACACGAGGTTTGCATCACCTGGAGTCCCCCGGGAGTCTTGCCGCCGCCGGTAGATCGTGTAACTTTCACCTTTCCTTTAATCAACGCGGCCCAGGAGGTGATGTTTCTGGTGTCCGGCGCTGCCAAAGCGACGATTGTGCATGAAGTTTTGGACGCCCCGCCGGATGTCCATAAACATCCGGCCAGCGGTGTACGACCCACTGACGGAAAACTTACTTGGCTGCTCGACGTGCCGGCGGCCAGCTTACTGAAGCGCAAACCGAATACTTAATTTTTGTCCGCAACCACTCACTGCTCACCTACTCACAACACACCGCTGCCATGCCTTCCGCTCAAATCATTCGTGCTCATGGTCCGGCCATGAAAATCGGCACCGATATGACGACTTCCGCCGCGGCCAAGGAGCCGCTGGTGATGGTGCTGTTCGGCGCCACAGGAGATTTATCCGGCCGCAAAATTCTCCCGGCTTTGTTTGCCCTTTGGCAGGGAAAGTTCATGCCGGACAAAATCGTTATCATCGGTGTGGCCATCGAAAAGTACACCGACGATCAATTTCGCGACTTAGCCCGTAAATCCGTCCAAGACCACGGCCGCTTGAAACCAAAAAACGACGACGAGTGGAAGCAATTCGCCTCGCTCCTTTCCTACCAATCGGTCGATTTTTCCGACACGGTTAGCTACAAAAATTTAGGGGAGCGCATTACGAAGATCGAAACCGACCGCCAACTGCCCGGTAACCGCCTGTTCTATTTGGCGATTGCTCCGTCGTTTTTTGCCCCGGTGATCGATCAGCTTTCTGCCCAAGGATTGTTGCACCGGATGAATCCGACGATTCCGTGGTATCGAGTGGTGATCGAAAAGCCGTTCGGCCACGATTTGGCCAGTGCCCGCTCGCTAGATGCCGATATCCATCGCTTTTTGCAGGAAGACCAAATCTACCGCATCGATCATTACCTGGGCAAGGAAACCGTGCTGAACCTCATGGCGTTTCGTTTCGCCAACGCCATTTTCGAACCGCTGTTGAATTGCGAGTTCGTCGATCACGTGCAAATTACCGTGGCCGAAACGGTAGGCATGGAAGGCCACCGCGGCAGTTATTACGACACGGCCGGCGCTATCCGCGACGTAATGCAAAACCATGTGCTCCAACTGCTGGCCTATGCCGCAATGGATGCCCCGGGCGGCCTAAAAGGTGTAAACGTACGCACCGAAAAACTCCGCGTTTTGCGCAATTTGGTACCGATCAACGCTGCCAACATCGATAAGACGGTCGTCCGCGGGCAGTACAGCGCCGGCACCGTTGATAATCAGCGCGTGCCCGGCTACCGCGACGAATTTGGCATCCTAAAAGATTCCGCGACCGAAACCTACGTCGCCGTGCGAACCCAAGTTGATCTATGGCGCTGGGCCGGCGTGCCGTTTCTGTTGCGTACCGGCAAACGGCTTCCCAAGCGTGCGACCGAAATCGCAATCCGTTTCAAAGACCGGCAACTGCGCCACACGCCAACCATGGAAGCAGAGTTGGACGGCGTCGGTGCCATCACCACCGAACCCAACGTGCTGGTATTTCGCATCCAGCCCGACGAAGGCATCAGTCTGTCGTTTGTCACCAAGCAGCCGGGAATGGGTTTTTCGCTGCAACCAGTGCAGATGGAATTCGATTACGAGCACGCTTTCCACATCGGGTTGCCCGAAGCATACGAACGGCTGCTTCTGGACGCGCTGAAAGGCATCCCGCTGTTGTTTATGCGGTCTGAAGAAGTCGACGCTCAATGGGAATTCATCACGCCGATTATCGAAGCCTGGCAAAAACAACCGCCGCCAAAATTTCCCAATTACGAAGCTGGCACCTGGGGCCCAGCCGACGCCGATCGGCTAACCGCAGGCTGCCAAGGCAAGTGGCGCGAACCGTAAGTACCAAACATGAAACCGCGGCCGCCGGTCGCGCATCAAAATAAATAAAGGAGAATTGCCATGCAATTCGGAATGATCGGGCTAGGCCGGATGGGCGCCAACATGGTTCGGCGGTTAATGAAGAATGGCCATCAATGCGTTGTGTACGATGTAAATCCCGCTACCGCCGATGCTCTGGGCAAAGAAGGTGCCACGCCCTGCCATACGCTCGATGAATTTATCGCCAAGCTGACCAAACCGCGCGCCGTATGGCTGATGGTTCCCGCCGGCGTGGTGGATAAAACGCTGGCCGATTTAGTGCCAAAGCTCGATAAGAATGACATCATTATCGACGGCGGCAATTCGTATTACATCGACGACATCCGCCGCGCGCAAGATTTGCTCGTCCGCGGAATCCGCTACGTCGATGTCGGCACCAGCGGCGGCGTCTGGGGATTGGAACGCGGCTACTGCATGATGATCGGCGGCCCGCCCGACGCCGTTCAATATCTGGATCCCATCTTCAAAACTCTTGCTCCGGGCGTCGGCGACATCGATCGCACCCCGGGACGTGAAAAAATGAAAGGCACCGCCGAACTCGGTTACTTGCATTGCGGCCCCAATGGCGCCGGCCACTTTGTGAAAATGGTTCACAACGGAATCGAATACGGATTGATGGCCGCGTACGCCGAGGGTCTTAACGTACTCAAGCACGCCAACGTGGGCAAGCAAAATCGCGCAACCGATGCCGAAACCACGCCCCTGCGCAACCCGGAGCACTATCAATACGATTTGAACCTGCCCGACATTGCCGAAGTGTGGCGGCGTGGCAGCGTGATTGCCTCTTGGTTGTTGGATTTGACCGCAGCGGCGTTGGCGCAAGACGCCGAGCTAAAGCAGTTCACCGGCCATGTGTCCGATTCCGGCGAAGGCCGTTGGACCATCCAGGCGGCCGTGGAAGAAGGCGCTCCGGCGCCAGTCCTCAGCACGGCCTTGTATCAACGTTTCACCTCTCGGGGCGCGGATTCCTTTGCCGACCAATTGCTTTCGGCCATGCGGTACCAATTCGGCGGCCACCTGGAGAAAAAGGGATGATACTGGCTGGCGACATCGGCGGCACGTCCACCCGCTTGGCGCAATTTCAAATTCAAGGCGGCAAGCTCGTGCCCCTGGCCCCGCCGCAAAAATTTCCGAGCGGCCAACACAAAGGCCTGGACGAAATTGTCGAAGCTTTTGTCGCCACCCAAAAGGCTGCCGGCCAAAATCAACCGATCCAGCACGCCGCTTTCGGCATTGCCGGACCCGTGCGCGACGGCATTGCGCATCCGTCGAATTTACCGTGGCTGGTAAACGCTGCCCAACTGGCCGTTGAACTGGGAATTCCAACGCAGAACGTTCATCTTTTGAACGATTTGGAGGCCAATGCCCACGGTATTCCAGCGCTGGGTCCCAATGATTTTGTCACGCTAAACGCCGGCCAAGTTGACTCGCGGGGAAATGGCGCCATCATTTCTGCCGGCACCGGTTTGGGCGAGGCCGGAATTTTTTTCGATGGCAAGAATCTGCATCCGTTTGCTTGCGAAGGCGGTCATGCGGACTTTGCTGCCCGAGACGAACTGGAAACAGAGTTGCTGCTGCACTTGAAAGAAAAGTTCGTCCAAGGCAGCGGCGGTCACGTTAGCGCGGAACGTGTACTATCCGGCCCTGGCCTGCGGAACATTTACGAATTTCTGTGCGATACCGGTCGCGGAAAGCAATCGTCCGAATTGGCTGCCGCCATTGCCGCGGGCGATCCATCTGCTGCCATCTCGAAAGCCGCCCTGGATGGCTCCAGTCCGCTATGCGTGCAAGCCATGGATATGTTCGTCTCCATTTACGGCGCTGAGGCCGGCAACCTGGCATTGAAAATGCTGGCCACACGCGGCGTTTACATCGGCGGCGGCATCGCCCCGCGCATCATCGGCAAACTGCACGATCCGCGATTTTTGGATTCTTTCTGCAACAAAGGCCGACTGAAACCGCTCCTGCAATTGATCCCCATCCAGGTGATCATGAACGATCTCACGGCCCTGTTCGGCTCGGCCCGCTTTGCAGCCGTGCAAGCCAAATTGCTGCCTCCGTGGCTCGGCTAAGCAAAAAAGCGTTTCCTGCGGATTTATCCTATAATTGGAAACTCCTGAGGTTAGAATCCTCGGGTTTCCTGCGTTTCCGATCTCTGCTGCCAATCCATTTCTGCGCAATTCTTGATGGATGCTGAATCCATCATTCTAGGTTCGCATCCTTAGCCGATATCTGAATAAACCCCCTGAATATCACTGGTTTCTGATTTCACTGGTTTCCCCCCATTGGTAGAGAAGTTACCAGAAAAGTTACTTTTTGCTGCATCGTGCGCAGCCCATAACACGCTGGCAGTCGATTGAGCATTGCGCCCGACGTAGAACTTCATCGTGGTTTCAATTGATTCGTGCCGCATTAGTTCCATCAAAACTTGGGGCATAACGCGACTAGCCCAGCGTTGGCCGAATGATCGGCGCAGGTCATGGCAAGAGGCAAATTTAACCTTACCAGTGACATCGGTATTCACCTTGATTCCAGCCGCCTTGCCGATGTCGGCAATCAGCTTGGAAACGTGGACATGCGTCAGCCGTAGACCACGGGTACGGCGATTCATCGGGCGGAAAACATATCCAGTCCTATCGGCTTCCGGTGTCTGCTGTAAGAACTCAGCGAATTCCGGTGCCATCGCTAGCGTCCGATCCTGATTGCCTTTTTCCAGTTCACTTGGAATCAGGAACACGGGATGACTCCCCGGCTGTAAGTCTACCCGTAATTTATCATCGCGGTCCCAGGTCAGTTGTAAACTCTCGGAAAGCCGTAACCCCGATTTCCACAACCCGATCAAATAGTGCTGCCAAGAGGGCGCAGCCGCGTTGCCGACAACCTTGGGAATTACTGCTAACATCCGGTCGAATTCTTCACCGCTGATCGGCCTGCCCTTCATTACCTTGCTGCCCTTCGCGCGCTTGGGCATGGTGATTTTGGGAACCTTAACCAGTAGCCCAATCGATGCTGCCCAATTGAGCATAGCTTTCAAGTGGCTCAAATAACTTTTGATCGTGGCTTGGGCTAGCTTGCCGTCATGTAGCTTTGATTGCAGAAAAGAGATTCGGCCAGCATCGACATCGACCAACCGCACGGGTTCCAAAATCTTTTCAATGCTCTTGAAGATGTACTGGCATTTCCGATCCGTGGCGGGGGCCGCGTGGATCAATACTTGGGATTCGTACTTGGTTCGGAAGTCTTGCCAGAAAACCTCTTCGCAATCAGAAGTGCCATCCTTCAATTCCTTTTCCCATACCATCGCAGCACGTTGCGCCTCACGGGCATTCGAAGTGCCTGCGCTCTTGTGTTTCTGCTTACCATTCTGGTCGATGTATCGCAGCATCAAATTCTTGTGCTGCTTGGATCGTATGACGCCCACTTTGTAATCACTTTTCATCGGTCGCCCTTTCGAAAAAGCTTGGTTTCGCCACTAACCTAATCATACTAATTCGCATGGTTTAGGTCAATACCCTTGAGTATGGCCGGTTCGGGTGCTAACATTACAGCATGACCACTTTCACCAAATTACTCCGCGATGCCATCAACGAATACGAACCGGGCCACAGTGAATTAGGACGGCGGACAAAGGTTGCCCAGCCGATGATTACCCGATTCGCCAATGGCAAGGATATTCGGTTGTCCACGGCTGACCGGCTTGCTGCTCATCTTGGCATCGCTGCTACTCGGCAAAAGGCAAAGCGCCCTTAATCAGCCGTTCCGGCCACCCATTTGCGCCAGGATTGATGGCAATCCCAGTACTGTCCATCCGTTCACTATCGCCCCAAACTCAATCTAGGTGCCATTCTGGCGTGAAATAGGGCCGCTGGGGCGACTTTGACCCAATGGGGCGACATCGGGCTTGCTCATCGACCCCAGCGGCAATTCTCGACTACTTGCCCAACTGTCCAAGCTGGACTTCCTCAAGCGCTGCTTGGGTTCCACGAAACATCTGCCGGAGTGTTTCGAGCGATTGTTGCCCCTCCTCACTATCGAGCATGTCGCGGGCATTCGATAAAGAGGCGATTACGACACTGCGAAACAGTTGTGGATCGGAATTTGGTCCAGCAGCGCCAGCCGCAATCTGTCCTGACTCCGCTTGGTTCAAGTAATTGATAATCGCAGTCTCGATTAACTCAAACGTGGAATATGATGGCCGCGTTATAGTTGCTCGCATTGTGAAACCTCTTTTGTGTTCACTGATTTGAAAAATGCTGGCCGTGCTGCCGTCCGACGAGGATCAACAGCAGCGACCAGCCTGCTTGGAAGATTAAAAACCCGCCCCAAGGATGACGTTGTCTAGGTGTTAAATAAATCAACGTCGATCACTTGAGGCGGGCGTGGAGTGCTACTAATTAACTCCGGCTGGCAATTGCGACTCAGCGATTCGCGCCGCATCTTCCTTATCGTGGCCGTCCAAGTAATAAGCGCTTTTTTGGTTGAACGGATGCGACTTCGGCAAATTCGGACAATGCGCATCTTCGTCAACAAATTCCGTGCGAGTTTTCATTTCGCCAGTATCAGGATCGGGATATTCAACCTGCGTGGTGCGCCTTCCAGTCTGAGGGATTCCAGGCTTATAACCAGCACGCACCTTTTTATCGAATTCCAGAATTTGCAGCCCCCATCGATAAATTTTCTCACACGATGCAGGAACGCCACGCGAAGCAAACGCATGACTTTCTTCTCCCACCATTTCCGTAACCAATTGACGCAGGAACTGAGAATCGTCAGCCGACAACTGTTCCGATTCACTGGTTTTCACTTCACTTTCTTTATCTTTCGACATGGTATTAAACTCCAAAAAAAGAATTACATAACTAACACAATCGCCACGGTGACGATTTAATTTCGACTAATGGTTGCGGCGATAGGGTTCCGCAATAACGGTATTGAACCCGCTAGCCTTCGCGGCTTTTGCTTGGCGTTTCTTTTCCGCAGCAAGTTTTTTTGCTTCGGCGTTATTATTTTTGCGCTGCTCTGCTTCCCTTCGCCTCTCAATCTTTTCGGTTCGATCTTTTTCTGCGGCAATGTTTGCATGCGATATCAAGCGCCCGAATTGACGACTCGCTAGTTCGCGCGTTTGTTCCTCAGAGGCATATCTCTGTGCAAAATCTGCCATTTGCTGTTTGATACCAGTGATTGCAGCAGCAAGATCGTCCGCATGTTCCTCTCGCAATGCCATTGCCAGGGGCATGCCAATCTTGACGCAACTAATTTGTTGCCCGGCATGCTGCCAGTATGATTCACGGCTTCCGCCATCATTGCTAAGGTTTGAAAGTCGCTGGCGCTCGGTATCGACTTGGTTGAAAAATTCAGTGATCGCTGGATCGGCGGTATCGTGCAGCCATGTTCGGTAGTCGGCATCCACGACTTCCAGCCGGTGACGATTCACTGCATTGTTGCTGGCAAGTGCTGCTGCGATTCGTTGCCGGGCTTTAATCACTTCTATACGATGAGCGCCGACATATTTGCGGTGCTTGATGGTTTCTTCCGGTGACTGCATTTTCAGGTTTGCATTGAAGCGTAGGCACTCAAAGCGCACCTTTTCAAACCAGTCAGGAAGCCCTTTTTTTGTAGTCGTGGTTGTGGTTGCCGTGGGCGTGACTTCTTTTTCAGCTAGAAAACTCCAAATAGACATCGTGAAAACCTCCAAAATTAAGGGTTTGCTTATTTAACTGTTTGGTTTAATAATTATTAAGACTGGTAATGAGCAAAGGCGGACACCAGTAACGTCGTAATGAATCAGGGCGATGGTGGAAGCGACGTAACTCTAGAAAAAAGTCCCGACCATCGCTGAATCATCGGCTTTTAAGCAGTAAAGCCGTGTTCACTGCTACCGCTCTGTCACGCCAGCGTCACCATCTTCCTCTGTTGTTTCCGCACTGGTTTCATTCAGCATCTTGTAAAATCTCAAAAGCTGCATTCTTAGACCCAGCAGGAAACCAAGATCATCGTTGCCGATCTGCGAACCCATTTCATTCTCTGCATTCCAGCCGATCACCCTGACGCGGGTATCCTCAATCTGCTGTAGGAATTCACAAATTCGCTTGAAGTATTCGTGTTTGATTTCGCCAATGAAATCGTCGCCAGTAGGTAGTTCCATCATTCCCCGCCTTCCTCTTGCTCATCGTCGCTGTCGGATTTTTCGGAGTAAGGGACACCGGACATTGCATTCTGCCGGTCCTGAATTGATTTTTCAGCCTCTAAAAGTCGCGCATTCAACAGGTCTAACTTGGCGTCCAAAATTTGCAAAGTTAGTTCGTCACTTTTTGAGATTTTCATTTTTGCTTTCTTTCTGTTTGAGGTTAGTTTTTCTACGCAATTTCCACTCATCAAATAATCGCAATGTTTCGCCCATCCGTGGTAACAACATGTTTCCGCCGACCTTTCGCTTTGGTGCTAAGCCGGCGCTCATCTGCTTGGATCGTGTGATCGCTAAGGTCAGGGGTGGTAAGGGCGGTTTTTCGGTCGTTTCGGTAACTTTCACTGGTAACTCGTTCATAAAAACTATCGATTTCTGCGGTGTTTATTGCTTATCACAAGGGATAACCGATCCGTTAGCTAGTTTTTTCAGGTAGTCAGCGAAGGCTTGCCCGGTGACAAACTTCCTCCGGCCAACAGTTGTCACCACTAGGCCGTTACGCCTCGCCATTCTTAGCGCCCAAGCATCTAAGCCCGTGCGTTGCTCAAATACAGGCAGAGGGTAAATCTCATCAACCGACAGCGCTGCAAGCCCGCTAGGCCGTGCCTTGGTGATCTTGGTGCTGTCAGCAGTGGTGTCTGCTTTACGCATGGGTCAACCATCGCTCGAATCGTTGGTACAGGGCCAGCTTGGCGGCTAACAGTGAGGAAAATGCTTCGCTAAAAACTGTCTCATCGTCGGAACAAATCACGCAGTAGTGGTACATCCCGCAAGCATCGCGGTAGACCGTGACAATCTCGCTGCCGATCCGACGATACCAGTTACCACGTGTACGTCTGGACCGATGCCAGCCTTGTTTGGCGAATCGGTGGAATTGTGGATTGCTTTGCATGATGTCACCTAGGCTTGCGTTTGCGGCGCTTGGGCTTCTCTGTGCTGGGTTCAACGGGCTTCAATAGCTCATCAAGGGATGGATCGGCGTGCGTGCGTTGAAAGAGCAATTCCAAGGGAATCTCTCGGTGTCTCAATTCCATTTTTGTTTTTCTGCGTCTGCCGTATCTCATGGTCTATTTCTCCAATCTCGGCGCACGTACTTTGTACATCTGTACAGTAATCGCAGGTTCGTCTACTGGTTTATGGAATTTTCACTGATATTAGGTTTCTAAAAATTGTCCAAATATTTTCCACTATTGCTTTCACTGGTTTCAAAAAAATTGCAAAAT
>Ga0182024_10002005_pt1 | contig 51387 bp, 42 predicted proteins | sample P32metaG_FD_120480 | JGI IMG/M metagenome (GOLD analysis project Ga0182024, IMG submission 120480) | Permafrost microbial communities from Stordalen Mire, Sweden - P3-2 metaG (Illumina Assembly) | ecosystem: Environmental > Terrestrial > Soil > Wetlands > Permafrost | place: Sweden: Stordalen... | reverse complement strand
GAGCAACGATAACGGAAAACCGGCCTGAAAGACAGACCAGTCAACCCTCACCTCTAACGATCAGGAACAAGAAGGTCGTGCCAACCGATTCCCGCGTAGCGGGTTAGTACAATGTGACTTAACAGGCCGTTGTGGATTTGGGCGACGGCGCACCGGAATCGGAAATGTCCGGTTACCGCGTGACGGACGCGCAATCCCTTCCTGGAAACGGCCCGAACAGAGTGCCAACCGCGTCACGGCCAGGTGAATGCGTCGTTCATTCCGTAAAATCGGAACGCGGCTTAGCCTTTCGCGCGACGCATCAAGACTGAACGGCTTCGAGTACGCTCATCTCCGTGTAGGTCGGGATGATCCGTGTTAAGCGCAGACCCGCCGTAGCGAGCAAAGCGCGGTATTCCGCCTCAGTCCGCTCGCGGCCGCCTGTCATTACCAGCATATTCAGATCCACGTACTTACTGAAGGACGTGGCCGTGCCGGGCTGGAGCACCGCTTCCACCAGAAGGACCCTGCCGTTCGTCGCCATCGCACTTCGGCAGTTCCTGAGAATTGCCACCGACTGCTGGTCATCCCAATCGTGAATGATGAACTTCAGCACATAAGTGTCGCCCACCGGCGCCGACTCAAAGAAACTGCCCGCGGCAACCTCGCAGCGGTCTGCCAGGCCCTCCGCCTGCAGCCGGCGCTGCGCTGCTTCAGCAACATGGGGGAGATCCGCGACCACGCCGCGCAGTGACGGGTTCCCTTTGAGAATTGCCGCCATAAGAGTGCCATCGCCGCCGCCGATGTCCACAACTGTCGCGCTGGAAGAAAAATCGTAAGCGGCGACAACTGCGGCGGCGACCACGGAGCTGAAGTTGGACATGGCTGCGTCAAAGATCCTGGCCTCGTCCGAATGCTCCGCCATGTACCGCCATTTGCTCACGCCATAGACGTGGTCGAAGGCAATCGCTCCCGTCTCCACGCTATGCAGCACTCGCTCCCAGGCAGGATAGTGATTTTCTCCGAGTTCCTCGATCGCAAAGTAGCGCAGCGATCCGGGGACGTCAGTCCGCAGTGTGGCGCCGAGCGGCGTTAACGCGAAACGTCCCCGATCGTCTTCCGCGAACACCCCAACACTGTCCAGTGCTCGCAACACTCGGTACAGCGAGGGCGCGTGGGTGCCGGTAGCCTGCGCCAAATCGTCGCTGCTCTTCGGTTCATCGCGCAGCAGATCGGGAATGCCAAGCTTGGCGGCGACGTAAAGCGCTCGCGATACCCAGAATCCCTTGATCATATCGAGCATCGCTACCGGGGGCGGTAGCACACCTGGTTGTGCTTGGCCGGACATCGTTTTCCCTCCTCAGCGTCGCTGACGTTCTGCAATGATATCGCAGTCCGCGATCACTACCGCCCGCGTTAGGTTCCTGAACCTTCGACCGGACTGCCATCGGGAACAAGCAGAGGATAAGCACTGGCGGCGGCCCGATTGTGTCTGGTTAATCGGCCACTCGGAAGTTGGGAAGCAGGTTGAACCCTACCCGCGATTAGTCGCACAGCGTTGACGAATCGCGGGAAGACGAAGCCACTTGGACGAGAAACGTTTAGTCGCGGATTTGCCGTTGCGCAAGAACGCCGCTAATGTGAATTAACGGGTTATGTCTCGATCGCATTCATTGGGGAATCCGACCACGAACTTCGGGACGAAGTAAAATAAAAGCGCATGTCGGTACGATTTCTCTGCTGCTCAGCGTGGCTGCGGAAGTTCAGGGTCAGCCGGACCCAGCAGAATTGTCGAAACTGGCCCAAGCCAAAATTGCAGATTCGCTGAACCGATTACCCCGTTACATGTGCACGCAGACGATCGACCGCTCCGTCTATGTGCCCGACGTTCCTGTTGGCAGAAAAACCTGCGATGAAAACGGCGGGGGACGAAGCCTTCACCTCCTCAGTTCGGACCGGCTGCGGCTGGACGTTTCCACCGTGTCGACCGGCGAAATGTATTCCTGGGTCGGCCAACGCCGGTTCGACGACCGCGATTTATTGGATATGGTCGAATATGGATCGATCACCACCGGAGAATTTGCAGCCTTCCTTAGCGAGATTTTTCAGGGCGACGATGCGCGCTTCACTTACAACGGAGAGACCGTTCTTGACGGGCGGACGCTTGCGGAGTTCGGCTTTCGGGTTTCTTACGAAAACAGTCATTACCCGTTTGGCAACGGACAGCATCGTGTGATTACCGGTTACGACGGCACATTCCTTATAGATCCCGCAACGACCGACCTTGTGCAGTTGGTTGTGCGGACGAACCAGCTTCCATCTGAAACCGGAGCTTGCTACGCCTCTACGACGCTCAACTATGCCCGCGTACGTCTCAGAGGCGATAACGTTCTACTCCCCCGCGAATCTCTCCTTTATGTCTTCACAATCGAAGGCACCACAACGACGAACCGCACGGCCTTTTCAGATTGTCATGAGTTTCTCGGCGAATCGACTCTCACGTTTGATTCGCGCTCGAGTGCCGTCGATAGCGTTGGTCGCAACTCCGTACCCCAGACCTCCCTGTTCCCGCCAGGGCTTCCTTTCCGGGTGGCTTTGACTGTAGGGATCGACACTGCAACGGCGGCTGCAGGCGATTCCCTTAAAGCCTGGCTCGTCACCCCAATCGGGATGGCGCGAAGGTACTGGTCCCGGCCGGTGCTCGTGTCGCGGGCCGTATCGTTCGCCTCGCTTTCTCCCATGGTGCCGAGTCTGCAATTATGCTCGAATTCAAGCTCGATACCGTGGACATTGGCGGTGTTGCGACGCGCCTGACGGCCATCAGTGAAACCAGAGGCAGCTTCCAGAAGACAAAACGCGGAACACACCAGCAGCGCGTGGACCTCGGCACAATGCGCAGCCTGAAAGATCGTTCTGCTGAGTTTGTATTTCGGCATGTCACTCAGACCTACCTCATAAGCAGTGGCCTGGAATCGGCATGGGTGACTGCACCCGCGCCCAACTCGGACTTGATTGCGCCGCCCGCCAAATAGAACAACGGTACGGTCCTTGCCGTCTCGCCCCACTATTCAGAAGCGGAGCATTCGGTTTGAAGTGCCTGAGGGCAACGATACCGAGATAAACGCGGAGGAAAGCCATGGGGCGATTAGAAAGACGACTCCGAAAACTCGAAGCGCGACTAACGGATCGTAGCAGGCTTGTGCCGCACACCCCGCAGTGGTTCGACTATTGGACGGAGAAGCTGGACGAGCTAATGAATGGCGAGCCGGTCGACGAGAAGCTGCCCATTGATTTCCTAGATGGGTTGATCGCACGTACTGACGCAGCCCCGGCGGTGCCCCCGTCTAAACACGCCTCGCTGTTCGCTACCTTTGGATAGGTACCGATAATTGATGTATTAGGCGAACGTTGTGGAATACGGGCCACTGATGGGCGTATTAGTTACGTGCTTCTTAGCGACCGGTCCATTGAGGTGCAGTTCCAGGTGAGCTAGTTCAATGTGAGCCGACTCCTTGCGAGCCGGTGCCTGAAGACCCAGTTCCTTGAGAACCGTGACCACAAAATTCAGACACATTCAGGCAAGCCAATCCCTCGTTGGCCCCTAGCCTGCTCATACCTCTCTGTGGAAAACTCCATGAAAAACGTTGCGTTTGCAGGCTTACTGTTGTGCGCCGCCATCAATGCCGATCCGGTGGGCGTGCGCCATGTCCAGGGGTATATCCATGGATTTCTTGTTCTGAAGGACACGGACGACAAGGTTCTGGCATCTGGCGATCTAATACAGATTCCCGGTGGAAATCTCGTAACCACCACTCTCGCGCTGCACTTCGCGGACGGGTCGCACTATGAAGAAACTTCAGTGTTTTCGCAAAGGCGGACGTACCGACTGCTCAGCTACAAGCAAGTGATGAAGGGGCCCGCGTTCAAAACCCCGGAGACCCTTTCGCTAAATGCGTCCAACGGGAACGTAAATATAAATTACACCGACAAGGACGGCACCGACAAGACCATCGCCGACAAGCTTTCCCTGCCACCGGATCTTGCCAACGGGATACTTGCAATGCTTCTGACGGACGCGGACCCGAAGATAGAAACTACGCTATCAATGGTAGTTTCGACGCCTAAGCCGCGCGTCGTAAAGCTGAAAATCTCCGCTACAGGCCAAGACTCTTTCTCGGTCGGCGGCTCCGTCGCCAAGGCGACACACTACATCGTGAAAATCGATATTGGCGGCGTCACGGGCGTTGCCGCCAAAGTGCTAGGAAAGCAGCCGCCGCCGGTACATATGTGGATCGCTGCGGGAAATGCGCCCGTTTTCCTGAAGTCGGAAGCCCCCCTTTACCAAGATGGGCCCATCTGGCGAATAGAACTGGTGAGTCCAGTTTGGCCCAAGCCGTCGCAGAAGCAATAGGGTCGAGTACATCAGACCGCCAATGCACCCGCAGTAGTGGTCCGTGCGACGCGAACCCACAAGCCCCGCTTATTGCACTCCGGCTACCCAGAATTGCGACATCCCCCCATTGAGGGCCAGATAGCTGCCGTTAATGTCCCTCATCGGGCTCTTTCGAGCGGTTGCGATTGCCCGCTCTGGATCGCGAAGTTGTTTCCGGTTAAACGGGCGGCTTTCGTAATTCAGGGCCCGCGACGGCCTGTGGCGAGCGCGTGTGGGCAGCACCAGTTTCTGGAGAAGCAGTCGTATTTTGGGGGCGTCACCGGATTGATTCGCCCACTGCCATTGGGGATCCCACGTTGTCCGCTTTTCGGAGAGTCGGGCGACGCTCCCGTCCCGAAAAACCAATCGGAAACTTCCGGCTATTACCGCGCCGGGACCCCACTTAGTTCGGATCGTATCTTGCGGCCATCAGAATCCGTCAGCCATCCCTCTCTGACCAGCCGATCAGTGGCTTGGGTAACTTTGCTCCTGTAAGCATTGGCGTCAGGGTACAGTCCGGAGATGCGGGAGCGCTCGAATGCAACCTTGTGGCCCAGTTCGCCACAGGTGCCCGGACCCGGACTGGTCACAAAGTACGTGGCAACGGGAACCTCGACATAAGGCGTGCGCACGCCACCGAGGCCGTTGCCGTACTCGTCCAGTATCACGGTTGGTTTTGTGCCGGATTCGCTCGTGTCTTCTTTGACCTCGATGCGGGCAGCCCTGGGAGGCGCCACTCCCTTGCGTGCCCACTGGAACAGATGCTGGAATGCGGCGTCGTACACGTAGGTGAGCGCAGGCTGGTCCGTAAGCGGGATGGGCGGCTGGCAGGTAATGTTAAACGGCCATTCGGCAGTGCCTTGCGCCGCACCCACGGTCGCGATTTGATCCGCAACCGTCGGGAACTGTGAGTAAGCAGCTTTGTCGATATGGCTCACGCCTGCGACCTCGTACAGGCGGAAACGGTCGGCTGGGTCGTCGCTATCGGCGCGGCGTAAACTCAGAGTTGCGGGTACTTCGCCCTGTGCTACCACAGCAATCACCGGCACACCAAATTTGCGATGAAAGCCGCCGCGCGGATCGTTCGCCTGCGGGGGAGGAGCACATTGATTCAGGCGCTGAATGTTCCCCGGATTGCGCGATAGGTAGCCGTCGTATACAAATTTGCCATTGGAAAGCTTCGCGTGCGAATGGATGGCGTTCATGTAGGTGAGCAAGTCGCCCCCCTGCGTGGTCATGTAGATGCCCTCAACCTTTAAACTACCCATGGGGCCGCTTCCGCTCTTGAGCGCGGCGCCCACCTGGCTGAGCGCATCGAAGCGGAACCCGTCTTCGATGTCGGCAGGTCCGTTCTTGCCCCCGCCGGGACAAACAGCGGTGGGTGCCGGGGGCGCGAACGATACGGTGGAGTAGCGCGCCGGATTGAATTTCTTGAGCGCGCCGCTGGTGGCCGGGATCGTCACACCCACCCAGGCGTCGCCGTGCTCCATCAGCGACTGGTAGACGTAACCCCACATAATGGGCCAGTCATAACGTCGCGGGGGCATGAAGGGTTCAACCACCACGTTGCCGCTGAAACGCGAGGCCTGGGCTGGACGGCGCACGAGGATGCGCGTGGTGTAAGGAGCCTTCTCCACTTTCACTGTCAGGCTCCCGTCAGTGGCCCAATCATACACGTTGGCGCTGCCGCTGACGAGGAACTCTTCCTCGACGTAACCGGCTTTCGCGAAGTCGATGGGATCGACCGTGTGACCCGCGCCGAGAAACGGGTAAGAGTCGGACGTCACGGGGATCGGGCCCGTTATCTTCGGGACCGGGATCGGAGCATCTTGAGCCAGGACTGCCGGCGCCAGAACTCCACTCATTAAGAGGAACAGGGAAATCAACTTGGGCATGGGTGCTGGCCTCACAGGATTGTCCTCCCAATAACAGAGTGTACAACTCGGAGTGCCACGCGGCTGTTTAACGCGCCACGCGCGGATCTGGATGGCTGCCGATCATGTGCGTTAACGTTACCTGGGCGGGCGCAGTCAGCGCAGAAGAACCGTGTGGCCCGATGCTATCATTCCACGCCGAACGCGAGCAGGACGTTGCCGGGTGTGCCGCGAAGCGTGCCTGGGTAACCAGACGTAGCGAAGACCATGCCGCCCGCGATCACTGCACCGGCACAACCGAACGAGCCTCCTTTGGCAGCCACGTGGTTGATCGTGTCAAAATCCCGCACGGCATTGAATGACCAGATCACCTTTCCGCCGGCGTCCACGGCGCGCAGGATGCCATCCCATCCGCCCGTGAAGACCACTCCAGGGATCGCGCTGGCCGGACCCGCCTGTCCTCGGCGGTCCGCGTTGATGGCCGCGTTCCAATCCACCCGACCGGTTTGGATGTCCAGTGCCTTCAGTCCGCCGCCGGGCTGCTGCAGCGGATAGTACACGTGAGCACCGTCTGCCGCGCCTCCCCAGACCACTAACCCGGAAGCAGATGGCGCTTGAGTTTCCCACAGTTGAGTCCGCCACAGGAGCGTGCCTTCCTTGTCCGGATCCAGCGCGATGGCTACACCGCCTTTCCCCGCCGCCAACAGGATGTCCTTGCCTCTGACGGTTTCGAGAATGGCCGACGAACCACCGAAGTCGTAGTCCGGCCCCAGCTTCTCCGCGCAATTGGAGTCCGCGCCGTTGACCGCCTGGCAACGGGCCATGAAAGCATCACCCAAGAACTCCTGGTGATGCCACATCATCTTGCCGTCTTCCATCCGAAGTGCCAGGATGGAATCGCTGGTGGTTGCCGCAATCCGGCCGAAGCTGTTGCCCGTTCCGACGTAGATCAGGCCGCGCTTGGCATCGACCGTGGGCGTATTCCACACAGAAGCGCCCGCGGGCCCCCAACGTTGCTTCCCGTTCGCGTTTTCGCCGAGTTGGCGCAGCGGCTCTGGGATACTTTGCGTAACCCACAGCACCTTGCCCGTACTGGCGTCTAACGAGGCCACAGCCCCCCGTGACTTGCAGCACTCATAGTTGAGATTCGCCCCGACCAGCGTCTCGGTGCCGGACATCGGCACATACAGGCGTCCGTCATGATAGGCAGCCGTGGCGCTCAAGTTATTCAATCCGGTGCGGACCTGCGTTTTCCAGAGCAGTTTGCCGTCATGAGCGTCGAGCGCGTAGGCAGTAGTAGAACGCGTGACGAAGAAGATCGCGTAGCGGGTGCCCGGATACCCGGAGATCGGTGCGGCGATGGGAGCGAACCGGCCAAACATATCGGCCTGGTAGGCCCAGTAGATGCAGCCCGTTTTGGCGTCCAGCGAATATACGACGCCGTTGTCATTGCCTACGAAGACTCTGCCGAACGCCACGGAGGGCTGCGAATACATGCTCATGCCGCCCGGAAATCCAAAGGCCCACTTCACCTTCAGCTTGAGTACGTCGGTTGCCGTGAGACCGGCTGCGTCTTTCGTTTGAAAGCGCGCGTTGCCCGCTCCTCCCCAACCCGACCAAACGGGCGAAGCGTCCAGATTGGCAAGATCGGGATTTGCCGGGCAAGCGTTCATCAGTTCCTTCAGAACGCCCTCCGTTACTCCGGGCGGCGGCTGCGAAAGTTGCGCCCGCAAGGAGCAGGTAAAAGAGGCAAGCGCGGTGGTGATCAAGATCAGGTATCTCATGCCGTTGGTCCTTGGAGTATTGTAGTGCAGCGGGGTTCCGGAGCCCGGTTGGTCGGTCACCTGGTAGTTGCTCTGGCCCTCTGAGAAACGGCTATCAACTTCTCCGAAGGGGACTTCGGGACCACGTTGCAAGGCGTGCGGGCCGAGCCCATCGAGATATCAGCCCGTTGACTGGGGGCCTCGCTCGCATAGCCCGTACTCGACGAGAGGGACTGGTTTTCCGCACGTATTATCTCTTTAATGGTGGCAGCAGTGCCTCGCGCCCTGGGAAGTAGTCGCCCATGATCATCATGAGCTGGACCGTACGCTGACGCCCGAAATGGCTCACCATGTTTTCCCAAACACCTTATCTCCGAGCAAAGGCGGGGTGAAGAAGGCTAGTGACCACGTCGATCGTCGCGCCTTCTCATACAACGAAACACCAAGGCGAGCAGCCACTCCACGCGAACCGTTGCCACACGTTACCTGACCGGGGCTTTCTATACCAGCCTGAAAGATAGAGTTGAGTACAGAAAGGAACCGGAAGATGCCAAAGAATACGTTCACGCCAGAGCAGATCGTGGCCAAGCTCCGACAGATCGAAGTGCTGGTAGGCCAGGGGAAGACGGTACCTGTTGTGCGAACCTGTATCGGGACGCTGGAGGTGCAGGCGACTTCACGCGGACGTGGAGCATTACGTTGACGCAGCGGCTGATGCCGATAACGCCGTAGACGCCCAAAGCACTGCTCTGGCTGTCTCGCGGGCCACAAGTCCCTTTATGCCGGCCAATTTGTGCCCAATCCAACGCGATGCCGCGGCGAGTCACTCGAGACCACGCAGGACCATTCTGCACAATGAACGTGCGGCTAGCAGGAGATTTCTGCGACAACTGGTCACTAGACTTCCGGGGCCAGCCCAGACGAGGTTTCTTGGGCAGCTGGAGGAGGTGGTTTTCTGGACAATATTCCTGCGATTGAGGCTCGCATTAATGGCCCTTCTGCCCTTGCTGTTGATCAGCAGCGGTCCTGGCCGAAGCCGGAAGATCGCGCGCCCAGTTGATCGAGACATTCTCCATCGCACCCCTGGTTCTCATTCTTAACGCTACGGCCTCTTCCCCAGCCAATATCGCCCTCAATCGTGGCTCGGCTTTATGCCAACCGCAGGAACTATTCTAAATCCCATCGGCCGCCCCAGGTCACAGACTGGTTCGAATTTACTGAGGCTTGCCCACTCTGCTCCAAATCTTGGGTGGTCCTCCAGGTAACGGCGTGGTTTCCTTTGGTTCGGGCGCCAGAGTGATGGGCGGCAGGAAAACCGTCTCCCGCTCTTTCCTCGCCCTGCCTTTACCCTTCAGTTTTCGCGTCAATGGATTCCAACATTCTGAACAGATGTCGTACTCCCGGCCCTCAATTTCCTTGGGCCAGCATTGCTTTACCTCACCGCAGAGATCGCAAACAGTCATGCGTGTCTCCTCTCGATTGAATGATAACTCTTGTCGACAAAAATGGCGCTTGCAGGGGCCGAGGCACGACTGACCTTTCCCTGCAAACGCCTGTGTAAGAAAACTCTTTCGACTCACCGCTTCGGGTATTGCTCGTCCAGCGCCAGGTTCAGCTTGAGCACGTTCACCCTCGGCTCGCCGAGCAGCCCGAGATCCGGCGACTTGGTATATTGCGCCACCAATTGGTTCATGCGATCCGCCGAAATCCCACGGGCTTTCGCCACGCGCAGCGCTTGCGCCTGCGCCGACGCCGGGCTGATGTCGGGATCCAGGCCGCTGCCCGACCCGGTCAACAAATCGGCCGGAATGGGTCCGCGATAGTCCGGGTTCTCCTTATGGAATTTGGCCACCGATGCCTTCACACGATCGATCAGCTTTTGATTGGTAGGGCCGTAGTTAAATCCACCGGACGCGGTGGGATCGTAGCCATCGTTCCCGGCCGCGGACGGACGCGGCTGGAAATATTCGGGCTTGGTGAAGTTCTGCCCGATCAGCTCCGAGCCGATCACCTGACCGTTCTTGGTGATCAGGCTGCCGTTGGCCTGATGCGAAAACGCCAACTGTGAGATGCCTGTGACCGCGAGCGGGTAGCCCACGCCCAGCAGGATCGTCAGGAAAATATTGATTCGCAGTGCCGGCCAAAGTTGTGACAACATGTCGTTCTCCTATCTAAAATCCGCTCCTACGCTAAACGGAACAGCGCGAGCAATTGATCGATGGCCCAAATGCCGGGAAATGGCACCAGGATGCCGCCGACTCCGTAAATCAGCAGATTGCGCCGCAACAAGCTGGCCGCATCCAGCGGCCGGTATTTCACGCCGCGCAAGGCAAGCGGAATTAGCGCAATGATGATCAGCGCGTTAAAGATGACAGCCGACAGCACCGCGCTCTGCGGTGTGTGCAGTCCCATGATGTTGAGCTTGCCGAGCGATGGATAAGTGGCCATAAACATCGCGGGAATAATCGCGAAATACTTCGCGACGTCGTTGGCGATGGAGAACGTGGTGAGCGCACCTCGCGTAATCAGCAATTGCTTGCCAATGGCCACCACTTCAATCAGCTTGGTGGGATTGCTGTCCAGATCCACCATGTTGCCCGCTTCCTTGGCGGCCATGGTGCCGGTATTCATGGCGAGTCCGACATCGGCTTGCGCCAGAGCGGGCGCGTCGTTGGTCCCATCGCCCGTCATGGCCACCAGACGCCCGGCCGCCTGCTCCTTCTTGATGTATTCGAGCTTATCTTTCGGCGTGGCCTGCGCCAGAAAATCGTCCACTCCGGCCTCGGCTGCGATGGCGGCGGCGGTCAACGGGTTGTCGCCCGTGATCATGATGCTGCGAATGCCCATGATCCGAAGCTGGCCGATGCGCTCCTTCATGCCACCTTTCACGATGTCTTTCAGATGGATGACGCCAAGCAGGCGGCTTCCATCGCACACGGCGAGCGGCGTGCCGCCGTTGCGCGCGATCCGGTCGCTCATTTCCTGGAAGTAGCCGGGGACCTCGCCGCCGCGTTCCTTCGCGAAAGTGGCAATGGCTTCGGTTGCGCCTTTGCGCAGTTCGCGCCCTTCAAAATCGACGCCGCTCATGCGGGTGTAAGCCGAGAACGGAATGAAGTTCGCCCCATGCTCAGGAATGTGCCGCCCGCGCAGCCCGTACTTCTCTTTGGCGAGCACGACTACCGAACGGCCTTCCGGCGTTTCGTCGGCAAGGCTCGACAACTGCGCCGCATCGGCCAATTCTTCATCGCTGACGCCGGTGATAGCGAGAAACTCCACCGCTTGGCGGTTGCCCAGCGTGATAGTACCGGTCTTGTCGAGCAGCAATGAATTCACGTCGCCGGCCGCTTCTACGGCTTTGCCGCTCATGGCCAGCACGTTGTGCTGCATGACACGGTCCATGCCCGCGATTCCGATGGCGGATAGCAATCCACCGATGGTGGTCGGGATCAAGCAGACCAGCAAGGAAACCAACACGGCCACGCTCGGTACCGATCCGGCGCCTGCTTGCGCCACGCTGAAAACCGCGTAAGGTTGCAGAGTGACAACCGCCAGCAGGAAGATCAGCGTCAAGCCCGCGATCAGGATATTCAGCGCGATCTCGTTCGGCGTTTTCTGGCGCTCGGCGCCTTCCACCAGCGCGATCATGCGATCCAAGAACGTCTCGCCGGGGTTGGATGTGATCCGTATCTTGATGTGATCCGACAGCACGCGGGTGCCCCCAGTGACGGCGCTGCGGTCGCCACCGGATTCTCGAATTACCGGCGCGCTTTCACCCGTGATCACCGATTCGTCCACGGTAGCGATGCCTTCGATCACTTCGCCGTCGCCAGGGATCAGTTCTCCTGCGTCGCACGTGACCACATCGCCCGCGCGCAAGGCCGAGGCAGTGACTTGCTCGATCTTGCCCGCCGAGGTTAGCCGCTTGGCCAGCGCATCCGTCTTGGTCTTCCGCAAGCTGTCGGCTTGCGCTTTGCCCCGAGCTTCGGCCATGCCTTCGGCGAAGTTGGCGAATAGCACCGTGAACCAGAGCCAGAGCGCGATCTGGATTCCGAACTTCACGCCAGCGGCGCCGGCCACCATGTCGCGCACAACAAATATCGTGGTGAGCAACGCGCCTACTTCCACGACGAACATCACCGGATTCTTCGCCAGAGTAACCGGGTTCAATTTCACGAAGGACGCCTGGACCGCGCGACGGACGATGTCCGGATCGAACAAAGGGCGCGCCCGAGCCAGCTTCTTGGGAATCAGCGACGTGGGATCTTCCGGCGGCGGCGTATTAGGCATGGCTTGCGGAGGTGTGGTAACTGTGGACATGATTAGCTCCCGAGCGGCAGAATCAGCGAAAACAGCCTGCCGCTATGCATTAGATAATGTTCAACGATCGGCCCCAGCGACACCGCCGGGAAGTAAGTCAGCACAGCGATGATCACCACCGTGCCCACCAGCAGGCCGACAAAAAGCGGCCCGTGTGTCGGGAAAGTACCGCTGGTGACGGGCACTTTCTTTTTAGCGGCCAAACTGCCGGCCGCGGCGAGAATCGGAATCAGGAACAGGAAGCGTCCGATCAACATCGCAAGTCCGATGGTCAGGTTGTACCAGGGCGTGTTGGCGTTGAGGCCGGCAAACGCACTTCCGTTGTTACCAGTGCCGCTGGTGTAGGCGTACAGGATTTCCGCAAATCCGTGAGGACCGCTGTTGTTCATGTTGGCGATCGCCGCGCCCGGCGCGTTCCAGTAGCCCTTGGCGGCGAACACCAGTTGCGTGGAGAGGCCGCTAAACACCAGGATGCAGGCCGACGTCACGATGATGGCCAGCATCGCCATCTTCACCTCTTTCTGCTCCAGTTTCTTGCCGAGATACTCCGGTGTGCGGCCGACCATTAAACCGGCGATGAACACTGCGATGATGCAGTAAATCAGAATGCCGTACATGCCCGCACCGACGCCGCCAAAGATGACGATATCGGTCATCATGTTCAGCAACGGAACAAGGCCGGCGATTGGCAGAAGGCTATCGTGCATGTTATTCACGGCGCCGCAACTGGTGTCGGTGGTGACCGTCGTAAACAGTGCCGAGTTGGCCACGCCAAAGCGGACTTCTTTGCCCTCCATGTTGCCGCCGGCCTGAGTGGAGGTTGCGGTGCTCTGAATTCCCATCTTCGTGAGATTGGGATTTCCGGCCTGCTCGAATCCGTAACAGACGAACACACCGGCCAGGAACATCACCGTGAAGGCCGCAAAAATGGCCCACCCCTGACGCGTATCGCCGACCATCTTGCCGAAGGTGTAAGTGGTGGCCGCCGGGATAACCAGAATCAGCCACATCTCAAACAAATTGGTGATCGGCGACGGATTCTCGAACGGGTGGGCGGAATTCGCGTTGAAGAAGCCTCCGCCGTTGGTGCCTAACTCCTTAATAGCTTCCTCGGAAGCCACGGGCCCCTGCGTGATAACCTGTTTCGCGCCTTCCACCGTGGTCACAGTGGTGTTGGGCTTCAGATTCTGAATCACGCCTTGCGAGCACAGAAACAAAGCGCCGATGAACGATATCGGCAGCAACACGTACAACGTCGAGCGAGTCATGTCGACCCAGAAATTACCTAGCGTCCGCATTTCGTGGCGCGCAAATCCTCGGATCACGGCAATCGCGATCGCCAGGCCCGCGGCAGCCGAGACGAAGTTCTGGACGGCGAGCCCGGCCATTTGCACGAAATAGCTGAGCGTTTGCTCACCGCTATAAGACTGCCAGTTGGTGTTCGTCAGAAAGCTCACCGCCGTGTTGAATGCCAGGTCGGGAGTGACGTTAGGCGTACCAAAGTTCTGCGGATTGAACGGCAGATAGGCTTGGGCTCTCTGCAACAGGTACACCAATAAGAAGCCGAAAATGCTAAAAGCTAGCACGGACGCAGTGTATTGTGTCCAACGCTGCTCGACGTCCTCGCGAACGCCGGCAGCCTTGTAAGTCAGCACCTCCAGCCACCGCAGCACGGGGTGCAGAAAGGTACGGCGGCCCTCGAAAACGTTGGCCATGAACGCGCCTAGCGGCTTTACACACACCAGGATCAGCGCGAAAAACAGCAGAATTTGCAAAACTCCAGCGCTAGTCATAGAACTCTCCTAGAACTTCTCCGGCCGGAGAAGCGCGTAAAGCAAATAGATGAACAGACCGAGCGATGTGATGCCGGCGATGATATAGTCCATGAAATCTTCCTCCTACAGCTTGTCGCAGGCCTTAGTGAAGGCCCAGCAGACACCCAGAAACAAGCAACCGATTGCAACGTAAAACAGGTCGAGCATGACTCAATTCCTTTCTGTAACCACCACTTCGTGACCAGCACGCCGCAATTCGGCGGCCAATCTTTTTTCCGCCGTCGGCCACCATCGCTTGCGGCTTCCCACCACAACCAGAGAATGGGGTTTCAATACGGACTTCAGCGTCTCTAATGGATCGCGGCACAAATAGATGGAAACACGGGTCTCCACCCGGCAGTTGCTCGCAATCACCCGCAGACGCCGTTCGTTAAAGTCCACCAGCACGGGCGGACTAGTGAGCGGAAGGGGATACGGAACAATCTGCGGCACGATCAGCGTGATGCGGCCGCCCAGTCTGCTGGCCAGATCCCCAGCTTCCTTTAACGCCGTTAGCGTGGCGTCCACTGACGTGAACACCACCGAAATGTCGAGTTTGGAGTCTGTTTCTTCGGCGAACGGGCGCGCCGGGACTCCGGTCACCGGCGCGATCATTCTTTCCAGTGCGAGTGCCATGGATTCCGCCCTCCTAGTTACGAGGGTAGGACTCGGAGCCTGAAGAAGTCCTTAGAAAGACATAAAAAAGTTGTGAAGAGAGTTGAGGAGCGTCGCCAAGCCCCGCGAGTTAAGACGGGGCCCGGCTTGGATCCGGGACAACCTGGGCTAACTTACCGGCGACGCGGTTTCGAGCACTGCCTGCACGGCTTGCTCGCGAATGTCCTGCGCCGCTTGGGTCAGATAATCCAGCGCGGCGGCGACGCCCCCGCGTGCATGCGGGACGCCCGCCAACGCAAGACCCATTTCGACGCCCGACAGCGTTCCGGCCAGCATCAAATCGTTAAAGTCCCCGAGGTGTCCGATGCGGAAAGCCTTGCCGGCTAGTTTGCCCAGTCCGCTGCCCAGCGACATATTGAAGTTTTCGAGCACCACTTTGCGAAACTCGTCGGCGTTGGACGTCGGCGGCACAAAAACTGCCGTTACCGAACTGCTGTAACGTTGCGGGTCGGCGCACACCGTCTCTAATCCCCAAGCGCGCACGGCCCGGCGCGTCGCTTCTCCGTGCCGGGTATGCCGCTCGAACACATTCTCCAGCCCTTGTTCGTGCAGCATTGCGAGCGATTCGCGCAGTCCATAGAGCAGATTGGTCGCGGGAGTGTACGGGAAGAAGCCGCTCTTGTTTTGGCTGAGCATGGCCTGCCAATCCCAATACGACTTCGGCATCCGCGCCGACTTCGCGGCGGCCAGCGCTTTCTCGCTCACCGCGTTGAAACCCAGCCCGGGCGGCAGCATCAGCCCCTTTTGCGATCCTGCGATGGCGACGTCCACGCCCCATTCATCGTGCCGGTAATCCATCGAGGCGAGCGAGGAAATGGTATCCACCATCAGAAGCGCGGGATGCTTGGCGCGATCCATCGCTTTGCGCACCGACGGAATCGAGTTGGTGACAGCGCTGGACGTTTCGTTATGCACCACCATGACGGCCTTGATGCGGTGTTCACGATCCTCACGGAGAATCGATTCCACGTCGTCCTGCTCGGCGCCGTGACGCCAATCGCTCGCAATAAAATGCACATCCAGGCCCAGATTGGCCGCCATGTCTTTCCACAATGTCGCGAACTGCCCGGTCTCGAACATGAGAACTTTGTCGCCGGGCGAAAGCGTGTTGACAATGGCCGCTTCCCACGCTCCGGTTCCGGACGACGGAAAAATCATGACCTTCCCGCTGGTCTTGAAGATCGGCTTCAGATCCTCCAGAAGCTCCAGTGCGAGCCGGCCGAATTCCGGGCCGCGATGATCGATAGTCGGCCGAGCGACAGCTCGTAGAATACGGTCCGGAACGTTGCTGGGACCCGGAACCTGAAGGAAGTGACGCCCACTTGTGTTTGCCATATGAATCTACTAGTGTCTCGCAAAAAGCACCCCGCACACCAGTCACCTTTCAAGTCGCCGTCAAAGCGTGGAACCGCCTTGCGGCGCGTGCGCTGCCTGGTCCTGCTTTTCCTGGTCCTCCAGGCAATACGCCGCCCAGGGAACAGCTTCCAGGCGGGCCGCTTCAATCTGGCGTCCGCAGGCGATGCACTTGCCATACGTGCCGTCTTCAATACGCTTCAAAGCGTCCCGCACTTGGATCAGCGTCTGCGACGCCAAGCTTTCTTCCTGGAGAGATTCCGATGTGCTTTGCGAGGAGGTGGCGTCATCGATAGAGTCTCGGACCTCCGCTTCGCCCGAGCCGCGGGCTCCCTCTTCGAGCCGCGCAATTTCCGATAGAAGCTCGCGTTCTTTGTCTTGCAGCCGTTGCTTGAAGCGTTGGATATTCATCGCATTATGAGTATACGCGCTGGCTTGAAGTCCTTATTGGGCGAACGGCCACTTCCAGTTCCGAATCTCAGGTTTGTCCAAACCCTCGGAATAGGCGTAGTTGATGCTCTCGATGATCTGCCCCTTTAGCCACTCCTTGAGCAGCGCGCCAGGTCCCTGTAATTTCGGAACGCGGTCGATCACGTCAATCGCCAAGTTGAAGCGATCCACCTGATTGCGAATCGCGAGTTCCAAGGGAGTGTTGATATTGCCCTTTTCCTTATACCCGCGGACGTGGATGTTCGCATGGTTGGTGCGGCGATACGTGAACTTGTGGATCAGCCAGGGGTATCCATGGAAGTTGAAGATCACCGGCTTGTCTTTAGTAAAGAGGGAATCGAAGTCGCGGTCGGAGAGCCCGTGCGGATGTTCCGTGTCCGGCTGCAGGCGGTACAGATCCACCACGTTGACGAAGCGGATCTTCAGATCCGGGAAGCTCTGCCGTAGGATCGCAACGGCCGCCAGAGCCTCTTGCGTCAGAATGTCGCCCGCGCACCCCACCACCACATCCGGCTCCGCTCCGGCATCGGTGCTGGCCCACTCCCAGATGCCGATGCCTTTGGTGCAGTGGATGATGGCGGCGTCCATATTCAGATAGACCAGATGCGGCTGCTTGTCGGAGACGATCACATTCACGTAATCTTTGCTGCTTAAGCAATGATCCGCCACGCTGAGCAGGCAGTTGGCGTCGGGCGGCAGGTAGATGCGAGTGATCTCCGCGCTCTTGTTGCTGACGACGTCCAGAAAGCCGGGGTCCTCATGGGTGAAACCGTTGTGATCCTGGCGCCAGACCAACGACGTGATCAGGAGGTTGAGCGAGGAGATGGGAGTGCGCCAATCGATTTCAGCCTTCGACTTCTCCAGCCATTTCGCATGCTGGTTGTACATGGAGTCGATGATGTGGGCGAATGCTTCATACGTACTGAAAAGTCCATGCCGGCCCGTGAGGATATAGCCTTCCATCCATCCTTCGAGTGTGTGTTCGCTCAGCATCTCCATCACGCGGCCGTCGGGAGCGATGTCGGTGCCATCGGCGTCTTCCGGTTTGATCGCGGCCAGCCAGGTCTTCAGTGTCGCTTGATAGATATCCTGCAGCCGATTAGACGCATTTTCGTCCGGGCTGAACACACGGAAGCTGTTCATGTTGCGCCGCATGACGTCGCGCAGAAACTTGCCCAACGTCTCCGTCGGTGAAACCTTCTTCACGCCGGGGCTATCGATGGGGACCGCATAGTCACAGAAGTTGGGAAGATCCAGAGCCTTGCGGAGCTTCCCTCCGTTGGCGTGAGGATTGGCGCTCATCCGGCGCTCGCCCGTGGGCGGCAGTTCGAGCAATTCCGGCATTAGGCGGCCATGCCGATCGAAGAGTTCTTCCGGCCGATAGCTGCGCATCCACTGCTCGACAATCCTGAGATGCCCGGGATTCGACTGCACGTCGTCCACAGGCACCTGATGCGCCCGCCAGAAATTCTCCACCTTGTGCCCGTCCACCTCTTTCGGTCCGGTCCATCCCTTGGGAGACCGGAGAATGATCATGGGCCACCGTGGCCGGTCCGGCTTGCCGGTGCTGCGCGCCTCTGCTTGAATCGCACGAATCCGCTGCACGCAAGCCTCAACCGTAGAGGCCATCTCTTGATGCATCCGCTGAGGGTCGTCACCCTCGACTACGTGCGGCGTCCATCCGTATCCCTTGAACAGAGCGTCCAGCTCTTCCGGTTCGATGCGCGCCAGCACCGTGGGATTGGCGATCTTATATCCGTTCAAATGCAGGATCGGCAACACTGCGCCATCGCGAATGGGGTTCAGAAACTTGTTGGAATGCCACGAGGTCGCCAGCGGCCCGGTCTCCGCTTCGCCATCTCCCACCATCACGCTGACGATCAAATCGGGATTGTCGAATGCCGCTCCAAAAGCATGCGATATGCTGTAGCCCAACTCGCCGCCCTCATGGATGGACCCGGGAACCTCCGGTGTACAGTGGCTTCCGAGCTGGCCGGGGAAGGAGAAAGCGCGGAACAACTTCAGCATGCCCTCCTCGTCGCGGCTCTTGTCCGAGTAGACTTCCGAATAGGTCCCCTCGAGGTAGCAATTCGAGATCACCGCCGGTGCGCCGTGGCCTGGTCCGGAAATATAGATCATGTCCAGGTCGTATTTCTTGATGACGCGATTCAGGTGAACCCAGGTGAATGTCTGGCCGGGGTCGGAACCCCAGTGTCCAAGCAGCCGATTCTTGAAGTGCTCCGGGCGCAGCGGTTCCTTGAGCAGGGGGTTATCGCGCAGGTAGATCATCCCGGCGCAAAGGTAGTTGCAGGCGCGCCAGTACGCGTCCATCTTGCGAAGCTCTTCAGAGGTCAGGGCTTGCTGGGAGGAGGCCGATTGCAGTCCCCCCAAGGGAATCATCTCGGCATTCATGACCCATCGTAACATCGCCTATTCATTGCGCCCCTGCTTTGTATGAGTGATTCATGCGATCATCGAAGGCGCGCTGGTGCGCTTTGATTGGCTTCGTTGACGAAATACCGCGACGCGGGGGCATTATCGCGGCAGCTTTACGAGCGGGCATCGCTGGTCATGCCCGGCGGCAACACGCGGCACTCCGTCGCGCTGGCTCCCTATCCGATTTATGCGCGTAGCGGCAGCGGTTGCCGCATCACCGACGTGGAAGGCGAAGAGCGCGTCGATTTCCTGAATAACTACACGTCTCTGATTCTTGGGCATGCAGATCCGCGGGTCACTGAGGCGGTGCAGCGACGTGCTTCGCTCGGAACCGCGTTCACCATGCCCACTCCGGAAGAAGTGGAGCTGGCGGAGTTGATCGCTGGACGCGTCGCATACGTGGAGCGGATTCGCTTCTGCAATTCCGGCAGCGAGGCTGTGATGCTGGCGATCAAGGCGGCCCGAGCATTTACCGGAAGGCACAAGATTGCGAAGTTCGAAGGCGCCTATCACGGACTTTACGACTACGCCGAAGTCAGCGAAGGTCCAACCCCCGACGATTGGGGCGACGCCGATGCGCCCGCTTCGATCACGGAGATGGGCACACCACCGAGCGTGGCGAGCGACGTTGTGGTGTTGCCGTGGAACCGTCCCGAAGCTTGCCGCAAATTAATTGAGCGGCACAAAAACGATCTGGCCGCCCTGCTGGTGGACCCGATGCCGCTCGGAATCGGCATGATTTCGCCGCGCCCTGGATTCCTGGCCTTGTTGCGCGATGAGACCGTGCGCTATGGAATCGTACTGATCGCCGACGAGGTCCTGAATTTCCGTCTCGATTATCACGGCGCCTGCCACGCTCACGGCATCGCCCCGGATTTGACGACGTTCGGAAAGATCATCGGCGGCGGATTTCCGGTTGGCGCGGTGGCAGGCTCGCGGCGCGTTATGTCGGTTTTCGATCACACCGGAGCGCTTAAGGTGCATCATGGTGGAACCTTCAATGCGAATCCCGTGACCATCGTCGGCGGCCTCGAAACCATGCGGCACATGACGCGCGAGGCGTTCGACCGGCTGAATCGTCTGGGCGAATATGTTCGCGATCGTCTGCGGCGTCTGTTTCACGATACCGGACGGCCGGCTCAAGTTTGCGGCGTTGGATCGATGTTTCTCGCGCATCTCACTGCCGAGGAACTAATCGACTTCCGCTCGCTACGCGGTTTCTCGCGGACCAATCCCATCTATGGCGCTATCTGCCACAAGCTGCTGGAATACGGCTTCATCCTTTCGCCGCGCGGGATTTTCGGCTGTTTATCGACGCCCATGAGTGAAGCTGAGTTGGACGGATTCGTGGAAGCTCTCGGCCACGCGTTAAGCGAGCTGGACTGACACCCGTCGTCCACCGGCCAGCAAGTTAGACTAGTTGTTTCTAACAATCATGAGCCTCTTTGGAAAGAAAGAAAAAGAAACCGCGGCTGTTACCTACATCTCGCACACCGGCGATACCCGGCAAGTCTCGGCGCGGATTGGCGACTCAGTCATGGAAGGCGCCATAAGCAACGGAGTCGACGGAATTGTCGCCGAATGTGGCGGCGCGTGCCAATGCGGCACCTGTCACGTCTACGTCGACGAAGCCTTCCTGGCCCGGCTGAAACCGATGGAGGAGAACGAGGATGAAATGCTGAACACCACGGCTTGCCCGAGGCGCCCGAACAGCCGCCTGAGCTGCCAGATTCCGGTGACCAAGGAACTCGACGGTCTGATCGTTAGAACGCCTGAGGCGCAGCAATAATGTCCGATGGCGTGGTGATCGTGGGAGCCGGCCAAGCCGGGTTTCAGGTCGCCGCGTCGCTGCGTCAGGAGGGCTTTGACGGACCGGTTACGCTGATTGGAGACGAGCCCGGACTCCCCTATCAGCGGCCGCCGCTTTCTAAAGGCTTCATGGCGGGCAAGCAGGCTATCGAAGGCATCGCATTGCGCCCTCCGCCTTTCTACGAAAAACAACGCATTGAGCTACTGGCTGGCGACAAGGTCGTTGCGATCGATCTGACAGGCCGCTCAGTGAGTCTCGCATCAGGCCGCCGTGTGCGATATGAAACGCTGGTGCTCGCGGTGGGAGCGCGGAACCGAATTCTTCCCTTGAACGGCGCCGAGCTGGACGGCGTCTGTTACTTGCGCACCGACGCCGAGGCCGTAGGGATTCAGGACCGCCTCAAGCAAGCCCGCAACGTCGTTGTGATCGGCGGTGGATTCATCGGACTCGAACTCGCGGCGGCGGCTTCCTCGCTAGGGAAATCGGTTCACGTCCTGGAGGCTCAGACGCGGCTGATGGCGCGCGCCGTCTCACCCATCCTCTCCGATTTTTGCCGGGACCTTCACACCAGGCGCGGCGTTGGGATCTCGCTCGGCGTTGGGCTGCGGGAGATCGCCGGCCGCGACGGGAAGGTCAGGGAAGTTGTGCTCAGCGATGGCGGCGCGTACCCAGCCGACCTGGTGCTGATTGGCGTGGGCGTCATGCCGAATTCCGAATTGGCCAGCGCCGCAGGATTAGCCGTCGCCAATGGCGTCGTCGTCGACCAGCAGCTTCGGACGGAAGACGAAAACATCTACGCCATCGGAGATTGTGCGGATCATCCGAATCCATTCGCCGGCGGACGCGTCCGCATTGAATCGGTGCAGAATGCGATCGACCAGGCTAAATGCGTCGCGGCCGCAATTGTGGGACGCGCTCAAAGCTACCAGGCCGCGCCTTGGTTCTGGACAGACCAGTTCGACATGAATCTTCAGATGGTGGGACTGTCTGGAGGCTACGACCGCATCGTCACCAGAGGAGAGCCGGAAAGCCGCAAGTTTTCAGTGTTCTATTTCAAGCAGGGCCGTCTGGCGGCGATCGATTCCGTGAATCGCCCCGGCGACCACATCGTCGGGCGAAAGTTGATCGCCAACGGGACGCCGGTGACACCGGAGCAGGCGGCCGATCTCAGCGTGGATTTGAAGGCGCTTGCACTCCCGGCTGCGCCTTAGTGGCCGGACGTCCCCGGCCGGTCACCGATTTGCGCTAGTATCGCGTTCATGCCGGATGATCCATCCGCGTTCCATTTAAACTTATGGAAAAAGCGGCTTGGCCGCGTCCCCGCGTGGGTGTGGGAGCGAACCGATCTCGAAACGCTGGTCTTGGCCGACAATGAGCTGTCCGAGGTATCCAGCCGGATTGGCCGCCTGAAAAAACTTCGCATGCTCGATTTGGGACACAACAGGCTGACTCAAGTGCCGGATGCGTTGGCGGACCTCGACGGTCTGACCGATTTTCTCTATCTCCACGACAACCAATTGACCTCGCTGCCGTCGTCTCTCGCCAGGCTGACCACTTTACGCTACATAAACGTCAGTGAAAACGCCTTTGAAACATGGCCGGAATCGATTTCCTGGATGGCCGGCCTGATCGAGATCCGGGCATCCGATAACCGGCTGACATCGCTGCCGGAGTCGATTGCGAGCCTCAAAGAGCTGCGGCACATCGATCTCCGTGGCAACGCCCTGACGCATCTGCCGCCAGCCATCGTTGCGCTGCCTCGCCTGGAGAAACTTGATTTGCGATGGACGAATTTGCAATGGACGAATTCGCAATCGAGAGACATGCCTCCCCCCGCTTGGCTGGCAACTCTCGAAGCGCGCGGCTGCGTGGTGTACCGATAACATGCGCTTCACTCGCCGGTCGCTTCTACAAGCAGTGAGTCTGGAGAGCCTTGCACCCTCGCTCTTCGCGCAAGGCATGGCGACGCGCAACATGCGTCCGCAACAGCGCGGAAAACGTTCCGGTCTGCCGTTTGATTCCAAGTTCACCGATGTCGCCCAGCAAGCCGGTCTCACTGCTCCCAGCATTTATGGAAGCCTCGACAGCAAGCGCCACATTCTGGAAGCCGTCGGTTGCGGCATCGCGTTCTTCGATTACGACCACGATGGCTGGCTCGACATTCTGGTTCTCGGCGGTACGCGTTTCGGCGCAACTCCAGCGGGCGCCGGCAATCGGCTTTACAAAAATAATCGCGATGGAACGTTCCTGGACGTCACCGCGAAATCCGGGCTCGCGCGGCCCGGCTGGGTCTCTGGCGTGGCCATCGGCGATTACAACAACGATGGGCTCGACGACGTATTCCTCACCTATTACGACCGCAATGCGCTGTTCCGCAACAACGGAGACGGCTCCTTCACCGACGTCACCGAGGAAGCGGGGCTGATGCTGTCCGCGCCGCAATGGAGCACTGGCTGCACTTTTGTCGACTACGATCGCGACGGCCACCTCGACCTCTTCTTCAGCACCTACGTCGATCTGGACACGGGCGCGAAAATTCCTACCGGCTGCGATTGGAAGGGAATTCCCGTGCATTGTGGCCCGCGCGGGCTTCCCAAGGGCCGCTGCTACTTGTTTCACAACGATGGTCACGGCCGTTTCAGCGATGTCAGCAAGCAGGCTGGCGTGGACCGAGGCCGCGCCTACGGATTCACCGCGGTTGCCGCGGATTTCGATGACGATGGCTGGCCCGATATTTACGTGGCCTGCGATTCCACACCCAGCTTCTACTTTCGCAACCGGCGCGACGGAACGTTCGCCGAAGAAGGCCTGGAGCGTGGCGTGGCGCTGAGCGAAGATGGCGCCGAGCAAGCCGGCATGGGGCTCGGCGTCGGAGACTACAAGCTGGATGGAACGCTCGGCATTCTGAAGACGCACTTCGCCGACGACACCAGTGTGCTTTACGAAAACAATGGAAAGGGTGAATTTACGGACGTGACCCTGAAGGCCGGCTTGGGCGTAGAGACCCGCTACGTCTGCTGGGGCGCGGGAATCGTGGATCTCGACAACGATGGCCTGCCCGATCTGTTCATCGCCGCCGGTCAAGTTTACCCGGAGCTTGAAAAGCAGGCCCCCCTGTTCCCCTACAAGAATCCGCGCATCGTGTTCCGCAACCTGGGCGGCGGCAGGTTCGAGGAACTATTCGACGAAGCTGGGCCGGCGATCGCGGCGCCGCATTCGAGCCGCGGATGTGCGTTCGGCGATTTTGACAACGACGGCGACATCGACATCGTCATCATGAACATGAACGAGCCGCCATCGCTGCTGCGCAACGACACCAGTGGGCATAACCATTGGCTGAAGGTCCAACTGGAGGCCAATCGCCACTCCATTGGCGCTCGAGTAACAGCCTTCTACGGCGGACGCCGGCAAGTGCAGGAGGTGATGAGCCAGTCGAGTTTCCTTTCGGTCAACGATAAACGCCTGCACTTTGGGCTGGGTGCGGAAACATCCGCGAACTTGGAAATCCGCTGGCCCAACGGGACCAAGCAGGCGTTCCCTGGCGTACCGGCCAACCATTTGGTTTTGATCCACGAAGGCGTCGGGATTGTGGCGACGCGAAAGCCACCTTTTACGACATGAGACGACGGAACTTCCTGCGAAGCGGCTTGGCTCTGCCGTTGCTTCGGCGTCTGAAGGCTCAAAACACGCCGTTAGTCGATGCCGGATTTCACTTGCATCCTCATTACCGCGCCGAGACGCCGCTGGACGCCACACTGCTCAAGACCAAGGCAGGGTTTGACGATTTCGTCACGGAACAATATCACGATCAAATTGCCGCGATTATCGGGGAATGGCGTGAAAACCTGGTCGACTCCATCGAGAAGATTCTGGCGCCAGATTTCCTCGGAGCTTCTCCGCAACCGGCCGAATCGCGAATCGTACGCCCTGGCAGTGCGCTCGAAGTCCGCCGTGTCACGTTCTCCCAACAGCCAATTCTCGGGCGTGACGCCTTTATCCGGGAGCTGCGGTCTTCTTTTAGCAGCTTCACGACGATCCAGACCGCCGAATTCCAGATCACCCGGATCGAGGCGCAATCTGACGGCGTTTTGCGAACCCGCGTGCGCTATGAACTCGTCGGCCCCGGCGTCGGATTCCACCGCGAGCAGCGCGTGGGATGGTGGGATCTGGAATGGCAACCGGCGCAATCCAATCAATATCGATTGCGACGCTGGCGCTCTCTCGACGAAACCCGTAGCCGATCCGCCAAACCATGGTACGAGGACATTGCTCCGCACGCGTTCTCTCGTGCCTCGTCCTACGCCGACCAGATGCTGCGCGGCGTGGACGATTGGCGCACGGTTCTCGACGGAGCCTCCGGCATCGACATCTACGGCCACCACGGCGTGTCGGTCGGCGACATCGATGGCGATGGCTTCGACGACCTGTACGTTTGCCAGCCTGCGGGCCTCCCCAATCGGCTTTATCGCAACCGGGGAGACGGGACGTTCGAGGACATTACCGAGTCTTCCGGCGTTGGGCTTCTCGAAAATACCGCCTGCGCGATTTTCGCCGACTTCGACAACGACGGCCGGCAAGATTTGATCGTCGTGCGCGCCGCCGGTCCGCTCTTGTTCTTGAATCGGGGCGAAGGTAAATTTCGCCTCAAGCCCAACGCGTTTCAGTTCGCCAATCCACCCCAGGGAACTTTCACTGGAGCGGCAGCCGCGGACTACGATCGCGACGGCTGGCTCGATATCTATTTTTGCCTTTACTCCTATTATCAGGGCGCGGATCAATATAAATACCCCGCGCCTTATTACGCGGCGGAAAATGGACCGCCCAATTTCATGCTGTGCAACAATCGCGACGGAACGTTTCGCGACGTTACCGTGCAGGCGGGGCTCAACCGGAACAACACGCGCTATAGTTTTTGTTGCGGGTGGGGCGACTATAACCGCGACGGATGGCCCGACTTATATGTTGTAAACGATTTCGGACGGAAGAATCTCTATCGCAACAAGGGCGACGGAACGTTTACCGACATCGCGCCGCAAGCGGGCGTAGAAGATGTCGGCGCGGGCATGAGCGTGTGCTGGTTCGACTATGACAACGACGGCCTGGAAGATCTCTACGTCGCCGACATGTGGACCGCGGCCGGTGAACGCATCTCCATCGAGGAGAATTTCCAGCGTGAGGCGCCCGGTGAGGTTCGCGCATTATATCGCAAGCACACAATGGGCAATTCGCTATTGCGAAATCGCGGCGACGGAACATTTCAGGACTCCACCGCGCTCAGCGGAGCCGGCCTGGGCCGGTGGTCCTGGTCGAGCGATGCTTGGGATTTCGATCATGACGGCTTTCCCGATCTGTACATCGCCAACGGAATGGTTTCCGGCCCAATCCGTGAAGACCTGAACGGTTTCTTCTGGCGCCAAGTGGTGGCCAAGTCGCCCGATACAGCAAGTCCGTCGCAGGATTACGAACAGGGATGGAACGCCGTCAACGAGCTGATTCGCGCCGATTACACCTGGAGCGGGTACGAGCGCAATATCTTTTACGCCAACAATCGCGATGGAACATTCTCCGATGTTTCCGGCGCAGTGAATCTCGATTTCCTAGAGGATGGCCGCTCTTTCGCGTTGTCCGACTTCGATCGTGACGGCCGGCAAGAGGTGTTTCTCAAAAACCGCAATTCTCCGCAGTTGCGCCTGCTGAAGAATGTTGCCGACGATCTGCCGCCGTCTATCGCCTTCCGTCTGCGCGGTGTAAAGAGCAATCCCGACGCCATCGGCGCGGCCGTCAGCGTGGAAAGTGGGACCCTCCGGCAGACCAAGATGCTCCAAGCCGGCTCGGGATTTCTTTCGCAGCATAGCAAGGATGTGTTCTTCGGCCTCGGGCAGGCCAAAGGGCCAGTGAGCGCTTCTATCCGCTGGCCCGGCGGGTTAGTGCAGCAGCTGAACAATCTGCCGATCAATCATCGGGTGTGGGTGGAAGAGGGCGCGACGCCATCGCGCATCGAACCGTTCAAAGCATATCAGCCCCCTCCCGGTTTCAAACCGCAAGCCGCAGAAACTCCTCAGTCAGTCATCGAAACCTGGCTGCTCACGCCCGTGCCTGCCCCGGCCCTTCCTGCCAGCGGCAAGCCGGCGCTTCTCGAATTATTCGATCAACAACGAAAAGTGATGACCGTTACTGAGGACGTTGCCGCCATTTACAACATTCTTTATCGCTACGTGTTTGACCGGCACCGCGATCTTACCCTGCCAGTCTCGTTCCTGATCGACGCTCAGGCGAACATCGTCAAGATCTACCAGGGACCCGTTGACAGGAAAAACATCGAGGCGGATTTCAAGCGCATCCCCAAAACGCGCGAAGAGCGTCTGGCCCTGGCGCTTCCCTTCCCCGGCAACGCCGGCACTTATGAGTTCGGCCGGAATAATCTGTCGTTCGGCTCGGCGTTCTTTCAACACGGCTATTACGATGAAGCCGGGATGTCTTTCCAAATCGCACTTCGCGACGACCCAACTAGCGCGGAAGCTCAGTACGGCCTCGGCAGCGTTTATTTGAAGCAAGAGAAGAATGGAGACGCGCGGACCAGCTTTGAGCAGGCCCTGAAGCTGACGGCGAGTTATCCCGACACGCGACCCAACGCGTGGAACAATCTTGGACTTCTGGCTACGCGCGAAGGACGCATCGACGAAGCTGTCGGAGATTTTCAAGAAGCTCTCCGCCTGAACCCCGATTATTGGATCGCTCTCCAGAATCTGGGGAACGCGTATCGCCAGCAGAAACGCTGGGACGAAGCGCGCGCGGCCTTGGAGCGAGCGGTCGCCGCGCGGCCCCAAGAGCCGGAAGCCAATTACAGCCTGGCTATGGTTTATGCGCAGACCGACGACACCCAGCGCGCCTATCAATATCTGCAAACTGCGCTGAAACTGCGCCCCGATTATCCAGAAGCGTTGAATAACCTCGGAGTCCTCTATCTGCGCACCCGCCGCAGGGACGATGCCGTGGCGCAGTTCCAAAAATGTATCCGCGTCGCGCCCGGCTTCGATCAGTCTTACTTAAATCTCGCGCGTGTTTACAGCCTGGAGGGCGACCGCGATAAGGCCCGCGCCGTGCTGCTCGATCTCCTCAAACAGCATCCGGCGCATGCGCAAGCGCAGCAAGCCCTCGACCAGTTGCAATGATGTGAGATCAATGCCGCGCCCCATCGTCATTAATACCGATCCTTCCCGTGGCGACCCTCCGGGCGCGGATCTGGTGATCGGCAATCTGGCCCGGTTATAATCCCATTCATGAGGGTCTTGGCGTCTTGCCTGGCGAGTGTCGTTGCGGCGACCGCTCTCATCGGTCAGGAACAAAGTTCGCCTCAAAATTCCCCTGCCGCGCCGCAATATTTCGACGAGCCCAAGTTCATCGTGGCGGGTGTAACGGATACTTCCCAACGCGGCGGCCATGGTTCCGATCCGGTTCTGCGCTCCGCCGAAAGCTTGGCCAAAGAAACCTCCGCGCTTCGCACAGGCACTTCAGCCGCCGATGCCGCGGAAAAACAGGGGAATGCGCTGGAGGCCGTTCGCGAGTATCAGCGCGCCGCGGAGCTCGATCCCAGCGAGGCCAAGCTTTTCGATTGGGGCACGGAACTGCTTACTCATCGCGCCGCCGACCAGGCCGTCGAAGTTTTTGCCAAGGGCCATCGCTTGTTCCCGCGTTCCACCCGTACATTACTCGGCCTCGCTGTGGCCTTGTACGCGCGCGGTTCCTATGATCGGGCCACTCCCCTATTCTTCGAAGCTGCCGACTTAAACCCCAGCGATCCGGCGCCGTATCTGTTTCTGGGAAAGATATCAAATGGCCCGATCACGGAATCCCCTGGCTTCGATGAGCGGCTGGAACGCTTCGCCCGTCTACATCCCGAGAGCGCCTGGGCAAATTATTACTATGCCGCCAGTCTTTGGAAGCATTGGAAAGGCGCGGACGACGATGCCACACCGGTCACCGTGCGCGCTCTGCTCGAAAAAGCCGTGGGCCTCGATCCCCACCTCGGCGCGGCTTTTCTCGAACTCGGTATTGTCTTCGCGGAACAGAACAATCTTCCCGCAGCCATCGCCGCTTATCAAAGAGCGATTGACGCCGGTCCGCCGATGGAAGAAGTGCACTACCGCCTGGCGCAGGCCTACCGCAAAACCGGGCAGCCGGCCAAGGCGCAAAAAGAACTCGATCTTTACCGGCAATTGTCACAGCAAGAGGCGCAGGCGCTCGAACGCGAGCGCGCCGAAATCCAGCAATTTGTTTTTGCGCTGCGCGGCCAGTCTCCCGAAAAGCGTCAATGAGCAGGGCTGGGAGTGGGTGCGGACATCAGATCTACAAACATTTCGTAGAACTTTTGTTGATCTAAGTCCACTTGAATCGTGACGGGCTGCCCCACCGTCCTGGGTTTGTCGCGTTCGCCCCACGACAGCGTGTTGCCGTATCCTGCACCGTGGTCGATGTCTACACTCAGGTAACGAGTCTCCTTCTTCGTGATAATGGCGGGGTCCATCCAAGCGGCCGCGGCCAGTTCGTCCCACATATAATCGTTGCCGTCGCCCGGCTTGTAGAATCGGGCGATGTAGTGCCCCAGAGCGGTTCCGCTCGCATCAATGCGCTGAACTATTTGCGGTGAGAGCCGGGTCTTGATGGAGATGTCCACGGTGGTGCAAGCGATCTTCGTCCACGGCGCCCGCAGCACGATGTACGCGGCTTCGGGATCAAACCAGAAATTGAATTCGTGACGCGGGTTATTGGCAAACTCCGGGTCGCTGGTCTGCGGATTCAGACTTCCTCCCATAAAGACCAGTTCCTGCGCCAGCGCGGCGAATTGTGGATCCAGCGAAATCGCCAGCGCCAGGTTGGTCATCGGACCGCCTTCGTAGATGGTGACTTCATGCGGATACTTATGCACCATCCGCACCAGGAAATGCGCTGCATCTTCGTCGGACGGATGGACGGATGGCTGCCCTTCAGGCAGCGAGGGCACGGTAAATGGCTCATGCCACCAGCGGTCGTCCCAAGCGCCCGCATAGGACACCTTGCCGAAGCGTTCCTGCCATTGGATCGCCTCTGCACGGGTGCGCACCAAGGGGAACGCCGCCCCGCTCATCACGGGAATATCCGTGCGACCCATGATCTCGATCAATCGAAGCGTATGCGCCACTTCTTCGTCGCGCCATTGGTCGCCACTAACCACCGTGATGCCCAGCACCTCAACCTGCTTTGACTGGATCAGCAGCGCCAGCGTCTGCATGTTGCTGCCGCCGGGACCGGAACAATCTTCGTTGATAATGATTTTGCGTCGCGGCTGGCTCCAGGCGAGCGAACCTGCCAGCAGCAGCGCCATCGCGAGCCGCGTCATCCGGTTCAGTTTAACTCCACCTCGCAACCAGCGTCAGAAAGCCAGCTTGAGAGCGAACTGAACCAGACGTGGATTGTTCACCGTGTAGTTGATCACGGCAAAGGTCGGCGAGTTGAAGTCCGCGCCTACTCCGTTGCCGCCCGGCGAACCGAACTGCGGATGATTGAATAGGTTGAAGAACTCAGTCCGGAAATCCAGCCGCATTCCTTCCCGCGGCAGCGCGAAGTGTTTGATGATCGAGAAATCCGTGTTCACGAAATCGGGACCGGAGAGCGGCGTCCGGTTCGCGTTTCCGAGCTCTCCCGCCGCCGGCTGTGAAAAGCACGAGACGTTGAAGTACGCCGACAAAGTCGGATTACTCAGCACGGGATTGCAGGTTTGATTGGGGCGGATGAAGCTTTGCGCGTTGTTGTTCTCGAAGTTTACGCCGGATGTGTTGTTGCTATCGACCACGAAGATCGGAAATCCCGAGGTCGCTTTTTCAATCAGGGTTGCCTCCCAGCCTCCGGCCAAGGCGTTGGCCACCCCGTTCCAGTTGCTTCCCCATTTCCGGCCTTTGCCGAACGGCAACTGGTAAATGACGCTGGCGGTGAAATTTTGATTCAGGTTGATTTGCGAAAGTCCCCAATCCAAATTCTGCCAATTGGGAAGAGGAAAGTAGTTGGCCCCGGTTATGCTTCCAAGACCGTCCATGAAACCGGTGTCATACGATCGCGAATAGGTATATCCAATGAGCGCGTAAATGCCGTATCGTGCGCTCTTGGTCTCGGCTCTGACCTGCAGAGAATTGTAATGAGCGAGCCCTGCGTCGAAAACATTTTGGATCGTCGAATACGGGAACGCAGTATAGGGCACGCCGAACGCCGCTCCATTCGGGCCGCATCCCAGGGTATATCCGGAGACGGTTCCGCAGGCGCTGGGAGATCCTATATTGATATTATTGCCGTATTCCAGAATGTGGGAACTGCGCGATCCCGCATAACCCACAGTCAACACGATCTGGCCGGGTATCTCTTGTTCCACATCAATGTTGAACTGCTGAATTCTGCCCTGCTTGAAGTTCGTATCCTGAGCCAGGATGGTCCCGGTGAAATCCGCCGGGTTCGGCGGCGAAGTGAATATGGGAAATCCCGAGGACATGCTGATTCCCCCAGGCGTCAATCCGTTTGCGGCACAGGCTGCCGTTGCAAACGTGCAAGAGGTGGGGAAGAAAGCAAACGAATCCGATTCGGCGTAATAGGGCGGATTCTGCCACAATCCTTGCGCACCCTGGTTCCAAGCCGAATCGTGGAAGATCGCATAGCCCCCGCGAACCACCGTGTTTCCGCCGCCGAACGGTTTCCAAGCCGCTCCGATGCGCGGTTCCAGCGCGGTCAAATCCATGTTAATCCCAGCGCTCGGACCCGCATTCTGACCCGCGATCAGGAACTGCCCATTGGCGGGATTAAAGTCCGCCTGGCGGTTAGCCACTTCGCTTTCGGGTGTCATCAGCGCCCACGCTAAACCAAGGTTCAACGTTAGGTTCTTAGCCACGCGCCAGGTGTCTTCAACGAAGGGGCGGTACAGTTTCCAGCGGCGGCCGGTATTGCCGCCATCGAACTCCTGGTCGTGGATTGCCAAGCTGGTCAGACCCGTCAGAAGGTCCGCTTCCGGGTTCCCAGTCCAGCCTCCGGTGGTTTCCCAAAATCCGTTCGGGAAGCCGACGGCCACCGTATTCAACTCATTCCCACGAATCGACCCGCCAATTCTGATGTCATGGCTGCCGCGCACCAGGTCCAAGGAATCGGAGAGCATCCAAACATTCGTCCCGCCCACGAACGGCGTATAACCGCGATCGCCCAGCGAATAATAACCATCCAGCAACTCTACCGATGTCAAACCGCAACTGTTGCCTCCCAGGTTGGCGCCCGGAATGCCGAACGTCGCCGCCAGGCAGCTTCCCGATCCCTGGGAAGTAATGTAGTCGAAAATCCGGTTGAAGCCAAAGCTAAGTTGATTCACCGTGCTGGGCGAGAAAAGGTGAGTCTCGGAGATGGCCGCATTCCGGGCGTGATTGGCGATGCTTTGATTGCTGGCGAAGGTGCCTTGTTCGGCTAAACCTGGAGCGCCGCCTGGCACGTACGACGTAGCCTGATCGTAACTAAAGCGCGCGAACAAAGAGTCGTTGACGGAAATATTTTCGTCCAGCCGGATGTCGAACTTTCCTTCGTCGAGTTTTCTCACCGGCTCGCTGACGTAGTTGTATCCGAGGGCGGAATTGTCCGCATTGGGCAGCGGATACAGATTGATTAATTTCTGGCCAATTGGGTTGATCAGACTTTGCGGAATCTTATTGCAAGGTGTTCCCGCAGTCTGGCTTCCATTGGCGCCTGCGGGAAGAGCGTTGCCCGCGCCGTCGCACATAAAAGGAACGCTGACTGCATTCCCGTTCACCATCTGGGTCGCGTTCGGATTGACGAGTTGTACGGTACTCGGGTTGCCGTAGGGGTCGTGGCTAAAGTCGCCGGTGCGCATTGCCGCCGTCGGCACCAGGCCAGTGAAGGGAATCCCGTGCCTCTGGTACTTTTCCTCGTAGTCGACAAAGAAGAAGGTCTTGTCTTTGCGAATCGGGCCGCCGATGGAGGCGCCGAACTGATTGAGATTGAACTTCTCAGTCGAAGTGGCGAAGTAGCTGCGCGCGTCCAGGTCGGTGTTGCGGAGGAATTCGAAAAGTGTTCCATGGAACTGGTTGCTTCCCGATTTCGTCGTCACCAAAACCGTCGGGCCCCCGCGTGTTCCCCATTCCGCCGAGTAATTGTAGGTGAGGACTTTGAACTCCTGAATCGAGTCGATCGAAGACAGAATCGAGATGGCTCCCGACGTCAGCTCGTTATTATCGTTGCCATCCAGCAGCCAATCGGTGCTGTTGGCGCGTGAGCCGCCAACCGACAGAGAATAAGAACCGCGCGCCGATGCTTCGCTGCTCGGGCCGCCGTTGAAAAAGCTATTCGGATTGGTTTCCGTCGCCACTCCTGGCGTGAGCGTGGCGAGCTGAACGAAGTCGCGGCCATTCAAAGGGAGATCGGCCACCTGCTGGGACGTAATCACCTGACCGAGCGTGGCGTCCGACGTCTGGATCGCCACAGCCGTCGCGTTGACTTCGACCGTGCTTTGGACCGACGCGGGCGTCAGCTTAAAATCCAATTCGCGGTGTTCGTCCACCTGCAGCCGGATGTCTTCAGCCTTGGCGGTCTGGAAACCTTGCAGCTCCACCTGCACGCTGTAGTCGCCGACACCCAGCAATGGAACAATGTACTCGCCGCTGTCGCTGGTCATGGAAGACCGCGACGTGCCCGTGGCCGGAACCGTCACCGTCACCTTCGCACCGGGTACAGCCGATCCCGTGATGTCCGTCACCGTTCCTGAAATGCTTCCCGTGGCCTGTCCATACAGCAATGGACCCCCCAGGACCGTCAGTAAACCAACGAAAACTCCGATGGGCTGCAATCTAGTAAGCATCATTCCCTTTGTGGCTGAACGCACAAAGTTCAGTCGTCAAACCAGTAGCGAAAAGCCTCGCCGATTATGTCAGTTTTGCCCTTTTTCAATAGTTTGTCAAGGAAAAACCAGCCTGCTGTAACAAAGCTTTATGGCAGTGGTGTAGCTGGCGGCACTCGCGCAATCACGCCCCGGCTCTCATCAATTGTTACAAACTGATTAGCGGCCACCGTGCCGACGGTCTGCTTGATCCCGCTGGGCCATTCGATTTCGATGAATGCGGATGTGTCTTTCCCCAAGCCAAACGTCGCCGCTAGATCGCTCTGTGAACAATAGCTGGACCCGCTATGCACCATGCTCGATTGCGCGCCTAAAGAGCTCTTGACACGAATCACGCCGCCGATGCCATCCCGATTGCTCTTGGCGCCGACTAGCCGGATGCTGAGCCAATGATTGCGATTGCCGCCATCGTTCCGATACAGATATGCTGGGCCGTTGTTGGTGGAGATCAGAAGGTCCAAGTCGCCGTCACGGTCGAAATCCGCATACGCCGCCCCTCGCGCCACGATGGGGCGATTGAACGCGGCGCCCATCTCGGCTGTCACGTTCCGGAAGCGGCTACGCCCAAGATTGCGAAACAGCAACGGCGCCTGGCGATAGCCGACCTTCGGCTGCACCCGGCCGATCTGTTCGTCGATGTGGCCGTTGGCGGTAAAGATATCCGGATAGCCATCGAGATCGTAATCGAAAAAGAATACCGCGAACGTCAGGGCCAGCAGGCTGGATCTTCCCACGGTCGAAGACGGCGCCTCATCCACGAACAGGCCGTTGCCCTCGTTGTGATACAGGCCCAGCATTTGGTTGGAGAAGTTGCCGACCAGCAGATGCGCCCTGCCGCTGTGGTCGTAATCGGCGGAATCGGCGCCCATCGCCCCGCGCGCCACTCCTTCTTCGCCGTACGCAACTCCCGCCGCCATGCCTTCTTCGGTGAACGTGCCATTCCGATTGTTTCTATACAGCTTGTTCGGCTGCGTGTCGTTGGCGACAAACAGATCCGGCCAGCCGTCGCCGTTGTAATCGAGGACCGCCACGCCCAAAGACTTACTGGTGGGATCGGCCACGCCCGCCTTGTCGGCGACATCTTCGAAACGTCCGCCTCCGAGATTGTGAAATAACCTGCAACGCGTGCCTTTGTACGACTCCGGCGTGCAATACGACTTGGTGGCGCCATCCAGCGAGCACCACAAATCCAGCTGCGGGCTCCACTGCACATAGTTCGCTACGAAGAGGTCCAGTTTGCCATCGCGATCGAAATCCACCCAGGCCGAGCTGGCGCCGAAGCTTGCGTTTTGAATGCCCGAGCTTTTGGTCACATCGCGAAATTTTCCGTGGCCCTCGTTGTGAAAAAGACGATCGCCATCCAACGCGGTAATGTACACGTCGTCGCGGCCGTCATTGTCGTAATCGGCAATGCTGACGCCCATTCCGTACATCTCGATGTCGAGACCGCTGCCCCGCGTAATATCGGTGAACGTGCCGTTCTGGTTGTTACGATAAAGCGCCGGTAGCGACTTCCTGCCGCGCGGCGTCCAGTCCTTGCTATTGATCAGCAAAATGTCCGGCCAGCCGTCCCCATCGGCATCGAAGAAGGCGCAACCCGATCCCAGCGTTTCCGGCAGATACTTCTTTCCCGCCCGGCCGCCGTTATGCGTGAAGTGGATCCCAGCCTGCGCCGTAACATCCGTAAAAACAATTTCACTCTGAGGTGCTTTGGCGCCTACCGCAAATAGAGCGCCTGCCAGGGCCCCAATCCCCAACCCCCAACCCCTCATCTGACAGCGCTCTCATGATCGTGGATCGGCTGGCGCTCATTGTTATCTTCCGGATTCGATGCCCGGCGTCGCGCGGTCAGTGCCTGCGAAGCTTCTTCCGCCTTGAATCGGCGAAATAGTTGTTCCTCGCGCTGCACACAAGCCGCGTCTCCCAGGCCGCGGCACGACAACATCCAGGTATAGTGCATTTGAACGTCTTCGGGATCCACCGCATTCACAGCCCGTAGCGCTTCGATGGCTTTTGCGTACTCGCGCTTCAAAAACAATAACCGTGCAATTTGGTTCAACGCCACGCGATCGCGCGGATACTGCAAGCGAACTCGATCCAACGATTGCAGCGCGCCATCGTAGTCGCCATCCGCCTTCTGGATCGCGGCCTTGAAGAACCAAGTGCGTCCAAGTTGCGGAGCGATTTCAAGCGACTTGGCGATAAAAGGCTTCGCGGCATCCGTCTCCCCTTCCTGGATCAACGCTCTTGCAATGTTCAGCCAGCCGTCGGCATAGCCCGGCTCGGCCTCGGTAACTTTGCGGAATGCGTACTCGGCGCCTTTTAGATCGCCTTGCAGCAAAAGGCCGATGCCCCAATCGTTCCATCGTTCCCGATCTTTTTGGCGAACCTCAGGCAGCCACGACGGCTCCCCGAGCGCCACCGTCGCCTTCGCTTCGGCGAGCGTAACGATAGGAAGATCGGGTATTCGATCCCGAATCGCTCCCGAGAGGTTCGCCGGAATGAAGTGCGGCGCTCCGTACGCGAATTGTGTATAAGACCAGGCGAACTTCCGATAGTTCAGCCGGGCGGTAAACTGCAACGGCCCGCGTGCGTCCTTAGGCACTCGAACCAGATAGTGCGCCACATCGGCCGCGCCAGGCGGTATCAGGCGAACATACAACAGACTGCGCGTCTGCCACGCGTTCCGCTTATCGATGGGATTGCCCTCGCCGTCGAGCTGGAACGATCGGTAGAAATGAGCGCCGGGTTCCACGGGACCTCGCCCGCCATTGGTAACATCGCCGCTCCAAAAAATGACGCGCCCGGCGGCATCGCTCGCCTTAAGCTCCAGCCAGGCGTCGAAAGCATCCACGGTGCCTCCGGGGAAAAAGTGCCCGATCTTTCTGGTTCTCACCACGACGTCCACCCGCACGGTGCTGCCGGGCTCCAGCTTCGTTCCGGAAGAATCCAACGGAGCCGCAATCTTGCCAACCTCGCGGATCACGGCGTCGCCTTGCTGCTCGGCCTCTTCGCCCACTGCAAAGGTGGAGTTTATTCGCGGAGAGTCGTTTCGTCTGATCATCGCCGAACGTCCGTCGTGATCCTCGGCCGGCGACGCCGCGAAAATATCGACGGTGATAAACCCGGATTTCAGAAATGCTTCCTCAGCCCGAAGTTGAACATCGTCCCGGTTCGCAAAAGCGACCGCCGTATTGGCGCCCGGAAAACGATGCGAGTGTACCTGCCCGTCGCGATTGCCCGGATCGTGCGATGCAACCAGCGGCATATGGCAATCCCCGCAGGATTGCGGCTTGCTCGGATAGTAAAAGGAACGCGCGCCTTGCCCCGAAACGCCGCTCGCCTGCCAATTATCGTAATCGTCAAATCCGCGCACCCAACGATAGCCATTCACCGGCATGTCCAAGTGAACTTTGTGGCACGAGGCACAGAACTCCGCCGTTTGCTCTCGCATGAACGGCTTGAGAAAGGTCGCCCGATGAGGCTTCGGGTTGAGATAGATCAGAAACCGGTCCAGCGCTTGAATGAAACGGTTCCCACTCGATGCCAGCTCATGCAGCGGAGGATATTCCACAGTGAAATCGCCGTTTCCCATCGAGCCGCCGACGTGAACGATGGCGTGACACGACATGCAGCCCAGTCCCGCTTGGGCTTCCGGAGTATCGATCTGCTCGCGAATGGGCCGATCGAAGCGGCCGTTAAAGAACACGGCGTGGTCATGGCAACCGGCGCACCACTTGCTAGGCCGCGTACCAACCACGTCCTGCATGTATTCGATCGACTTGCGGTAGAACTGATTGTTGAACGAAGCAAAATGGTGCGCCGAGCTTTTCCATTGTTCGTAAATGTCCTTGTGACAGCTTCCGCAGCCGGCCGAGTCCATGAAGAAGTTCGACGGAATTATCTTGCCCGTGCTGGTCTGCGCCGAAGACGGCGCAAACGGAGAATGCGATCCCGCGCCTTCTAAATCCATCGAGAGTGGCGCGCTCGCGGGATTTTCAATCCGGCCCTTGGTAGCGGGCCAAAGCTCGCCCGCAATCGGAAGCAGCACCAGCATGCCCAGAGCCACGACGGAAATGGCGCGATGACCACCGGAACGAATCAATCGCCATCCGACGAATGCCAGCGCTACCTCAGCGAGTCCGATGTGTAGCCACAAGACATCGCGCTGATCGTACGTATTGCCTCGGAATACGAGAAACAAAGCGGCCGCAGCCGCGCCGAGGAAAATCCCGCTTTCTATTGGATAGTGGCGCACATAGCGCGCTGCAACCAACGCCAGCGCCAGGCCCACAACCAGATGCACCAGGACATTCGCTTCATAGAAAATGCTGGCGCGTGCGAAGGCCGCCAAATAGGCGCCATTCACAGCCAGAAGAATCAGAGCCCACAGCGCCGCGCGTCGCAAGTTATTCACCTTCCCGCAGCGATCGGATTAGACGTAGCGCCGGACGCGTGTTGTATTCCTTCTGGTATTCGTCGTGAACCGGATCATCCGGATAGCTCTGGCTCGCTGGGTACGGATAGCTGCTCATCGCGTGAAACGGCATTGGCAAAACCGTTTGCGAAAAAGCTGTGTTCGCGTCGGCGTCCTTGGCCCAGCCGTCCACCAACAGCAGGAAATCGCGCTTCCATCCCTCCGGCAGTTTCGGCAGCCCCGATGCGCTGAAGCGAAGCTGAATTTCGTCGCCGGATCCCATGATCACCATGCGGTCGTCTACCTCCTCCAGCAGCAGCCTCACGTCGCCATAGCGTGTGTAATTGCCGGACGTAGGATTCCACATGGTGGTCGCGCTGACCGAATTGTAATCGAAGCTCTCCCCTTCCATGCGATTCGCCGGGATCACGGCGCGAGAGAATCCCCGAAAATGCAAGTCGGCCGATTGCATCGGAAGTGTCGTGAGCTTCACCAGTGGCGCGGCGCCGTCTTCAACTAGAAATATTTCGTCCCAATAGAGGCAGAGATTGGTGACAATCCGCACTTCTCGCGAACTGCTGAGAAATTTCCCCGCCAAATCCACCGCCATGAGCTTTTGCCGGCCCGATGGCATGCCCAGATCCTCGATCGCCGTCTTCCAATTTCCGGCCGCGTCCTTGACCTGCAGATAGGGGAAAATTAGATCCTTGTGCTCCTGCGATGCGGCCAGGAACGTGCTCCCATCCGGCCAGTCTAGCCAGCCATCCAGGATCAGGACGGCGTGATTGGACGCGGCGGCCTTTCCAAAGTCGAGATCCAGCGAATGCAGTTCCGCCACCGCGGTGGAATTGCGCCGGAAATCCGGATAAATGAAGTCTCGCTTCAAAAGCTTCGGCAGCACGTCCGCACCGTTTTGATCCCGCGCGGAAACCGGATGGATCCGGTGGCTCGCTCCAAACAGCCGGAACTCGGGATAGGGCGGAGATTTGAATTTTTCATTGGAGACAATATCGACTGCCGCCGGGTGATCGACGGCCTGTAACTTGATTTGATCCATGAAGGACACTTCGCGCAGTTCTTCGGTCACACGGATCTCATAAGCTCCGTCCTTTTCCTTCAGAGCATGGCCCGGAACGGACACGTACTCCTGATGATCGGTCCCGAAGAACTGGCCGTCGCCCGAACTCGCACCCAGCGGCGCCACGCCCAGCACATCGGTGAGGAAACTGAATCCATCGCCGTCCCAGGTATAGATCATGGGGCACGATCCCGCCAGCCTCGGCTTTTCCTTGATCGCCAGGATCCGGTTCACAGGCTGATTGATTTCGTTCTGAATCAGTCCGTTCGGCCAAAAGATTCGGACGGTATCCACTTGCGCGTGAGCGCCCAATCGAAAGACCATAGGGACGCCAGCGTAGGTCTGCTTTTCGTAGCTCGCCCCGGCCTTCACTTCCACCTTCGCTCCAATCGCAGACTTGATGTTCTTCACTCCAGTCAGCGCGATCTCGATCCAGTTGCCGTAATTCGGCGTGACATTCCGATCGATCGTCAGCGCTCCATCCGCACCGATGTAAGCGCGGTTCAAACGGCCGTCAGCGTTAAAATCGGTAGCCACAAATTTTCCGTTCGCTGGAAAAGCGGGCGGCGTCGAATTCTCGAAGCCGCCAGGAAGATTCAGCAGAACAAGCCCGGGCTGCGCGGCCACATCGGTGCGGCTGTCGTGGTTAAAATCAAAAGTAATCAGATTTGTTGCACCCGAAGGCAGGCCGTTCAAGCCCATCGCCGAATAAGAGCCGCCCAGCCCGTCGCGATAAAGGACACCGGCCCGGTCCAGATACGAAGCAATCACGTCGAACCCTTGTGTGTCCGGCTCCAAATCAAAACGGACGGCTTCGAGCGCGCGGCCCTGGACGAAGGGAAAGCGCTTCGTTTCATCGCTGAAACCGGCTGATCCGTTGTTGCGCAGCAACTTGGGCTGGTCGCCGATCAGGATCAGGTCCAGATCGTAGTCGTGATCGTAATCGATCCAAAGCGCTTGCCGGAAAAATCCATTCGCTAAGTCCGCCTGCTTGTGAAACTTTCCATTCACGTTGCGATACAACTCGGCCCCGTGAGTAGTGATGACGCACAGATCCGGCAGACCGTCGTTATCGAAGTCTCCCGGCGCGATAAACACGACATCTCTTAATTGTTCAAGGCCCGAATCGGGGATCGCGCTGCGCCCATCGCGGAAGAGTTTCACTCCGGCGGTAGACCACGCAATCAGGCTCGGGCGCGTACCTCCATCCAGATCGATGGCAGTTACTCCCGCAGTTCCACCTATGAAGCCGCTTGCGATTTTCTCGCTGCGATATACCGGGGGCGCGAGCGGAGCCGGGACGGTTTCGCCGATAGGATCGTAGATCTCCGCGTAAGCGCTCCATTCCATATCTTCGGGAATCGCCGCGCCCTCCTGCTGCTTCTTGAGATCCTGAAAAACGCCTAGCTCTGTGGCGGATTCTTGCGGACGGCTTTGCCGGTACAGACCATACAATTGAAAGTGAGGCGCTGCGAGCCGCGGATCGAGCTGGCGCGCGATTTCGAATTCCTTGGCGGCGCCATCCAGGTCACCCTTCGTTTTCAGGATGGAGCCGATCTGATAGTGCGTCACCGGCTTATTGGGAACCAGCCGTTCCATGCCGCGGAATTGAGCCAGCGCCTCATCCTGATGGCCCTGCTTCCTCAGAGCAACGCCCAGGTTAAACCAGGTGTGCGGAACTTTCGGGTCGGTCTTCTGCGCCTTCTCCAACTCGGCGATGCCGCGCTGCGTTTCACCGGCTCGCAACAGCGCTAATCCGTAGTTCACCTGCTCACGAACGGAATTGGGCGCCAACGCCAGCGCCAGGCGAAACTCCTCGACAGCCTGCTTCTGCGTGGTTGGATTTTCGTAGAAGGCTTTGCCGAGGTTCCGGTATTGCGCCAAACGCGCCGAGCCCGCGGACTGCGCCTGCACCACCAGCAGGAACGCGAGAAAACAGCACGCCAGACGGAGCATCTTCTATTTATCGCGCATCTTGCCGCTCCTTGTGGCGCACGCTCTCAGCGTGCCGCGTCGACAATCGGATCGACGCCGTAGCTATGCGGGAATTCGCGGAACCACAAGATGGAACACCTTGAGTGAAGATCCGGCTCCGGCCTGAATGGTAGCCGACTCCTGAGGTCCCAGATAGACCCCGGCCCCGCGAGAAACATCGTAGTCCTTATTGTCCAGGCGAATGCTTCCCTGCCCTTCCATCAAGTAAATGAGTTGATGTTTTTCGAGCGGCTCGGCCTGGAATTTTTCACCTGGCGAAAGCCAGCGCAGCGTGCCTAAGACATTCTTCGCGCCCACTAACTGCCCATTCAGGATCTCAGTTACTTCGCCCTGCGGAGTTTTCACGCGCGGCAGCTTGTTGGTATCGATAAAGGTAAGTGAATTAGTCATTGCTGGTTCCTTTACGTTTGCACCCACACGCGTCCGTCCACGCGGTTCCAGCGCAGATCGTCCGGCGTGCCGTCCAGGATGTGGGTCTTAAAGCGATTGGGCGCCTGAAATTCGAAGTAAAAGAGGCCCGTCTCGGTGGCGCGCAGGCGGTGTTTGGCTTCCGCCGGGATAAAGATCAGGTCGCCCGGGCCCACAGGCCGCACGCCTTCTTCGGTCTCGACCGTGCCCTTGCCTTCCATGATGAAGTAAAAGTGCTCGCAGATTTCGTGATAGTGGTACGGGGACGAGCCGTGGGCTTTGTACACCATCACCCCCGCCAGCATGTCGTCCATGTTGGCGAGCTCCTTGTTAACAAAGAAAGTGCGCTCGCGGCCGGGAACCACCGCGACTAACTTCGGCAAGTCGTCTTCGTGGAATATATACGCCATGGTATTTCTCCTATCGTAATTCGCTCAGTGCGGCCGGTATGCGACACGCGCAACTTCGGCGTAAGGCACGGACGCAACCGTGGCGCGAATCTCGGCTTGTGCGTGGCGCTCCACCGTCGGCTTGGTCGACCCGCGGCCTTCCTCGCCCCAGACCAGCGTGACCTGCGTGCCCGGCTCACTGAACGCGGCGTCTATGACACCTAACGAGAGCATCGCTCGTTCATTGTAAGTGTAGCCCGTGTAAGTGGACACTCCGACGATCTTGCCGTCCTTCAGGACTTTGTCAAACGGCAAGGTCGAATAGTTAGCCAGGGGTAAGTCGATATACTTGTCAATGTCTCCAGCGTGGAACAGACTACCAAAAACCCGCGCAATATCTTCCCCGTTCCAGACGAGTGTTACTTTCTTGCGCCGCTGGTTATCGACCATTTTTTCCAGCGCCGCCCGTCCCACAAAATCATGATCGAATTTGACGAATGGACCGTAACCCAGATCGTAGGGAGTCAGATAGTAATCGGCGATGTTATTGGAGTAGAAGCTGCCGCCCAGCGAAGCCGTGGCTTCATAACTCTTCGTGGTTAACCACTGCCGATAACCCTTCAACTCCTCACCGAGATAAATCGCCGGAAGAGGGGATGGAATCCAGCCCGACTCCAGGCAAGTGGTAGGGTAAGCCCGCGATCCCACCTGTCGAATCCCGTATTCTTGACCCGCTTGCACAATAGCGTCGCGGACTGCGTCGCCGTCCGCCCACGGCCCAAACAACTCCCAACCGGGCTGCCCCACCATTCCATGACGCAACGCGCGGACACTGCGGCCCGCGATGGTGAAGACATCCATATTGAAAAAGCGGATGTCGGGCGCGGGTTTTCCCGTCGCCTTTTCCATCGTGCGGAGGGCATGGGGGCCTTGGATCTGGTAGCGGTAAGTTCTTCGCCGCCCTTGATTCACCGCGGACCTCTCGTCCCGCTCCGCCGTCGCCTTGTAGCCGCCAGTCTCTACGTTATATTGCACCCAATTCAGAGCCGGAGGCCGTCCCACCAGGTTGAATTTGTTTTCGTCCAGATAAAACAGGATCGCATCGCCGATCACATAACCTTGATGGTTGCAGGCGACAAATTGCTTGGCTTGATTTACTTTAAAATTCTTGAAGCTGTTTACAGCGAGATCCGAGAGCACTTTAAGCGCATCCGGGCCATCGACATAGAGATCGGCCATGTGGTGCGACTGGTCGAGAAGCGCGCAGCTCTCTTTCCAGGCACGCTGCTCATCTCTCCAGTTGGTGAACTCGGAACGCACCACCGGGAACGCATAGGGACCGATTTGCGAATTACGCAAGCGCTCCACCGGACTCGCGGCGCCTTGTAGCGCTTCTTCCAAACTTTGGAAATTCATAGGAGGATTCATGGACAAAGGTTTAGACCGAACTGCATTATATCCAAACCGGTGCGGTTCCACCCAGTATGCAAGCCAGGGCCTAATGCGCGTATCCTGAGTGTCGTGCCCTCCACGTTGAACCTGGATGCCTATCTCGATCGCATCGGCTATGCCGGACCGCGCACCGCGACTCTCGACACGTTGGAAGCAGTGCATGCCCTCCATCCGGCGGCGATTCCGTTCGAGAATTTGAACCCGCTGCTGGGCTGGCCGGTGGCGCTGGATGTGGAGGCACTGCAAGCGAAGATGGTCGCGGGCGGCCGCGGCGGATGGTGCTTCGAGCACAATACCTTGTTCCGCCATGCGCTGGAGGCGTTGGGATTTTCAGTCACCAGCCTGGCGGCCCGTGTGCTGTGGAATGCCGCGCCCGAAAAACCGATAGGCCCGCGCAGCCACATGCTCCTGCTGGTGAATTTGGGCGGCCGGCCTTACATCGCCGACGTCGGATTTGGCGGCAATGTTCTTACCGCTCCACTTCGCCTGGAAACGCACATTGCACAGGACACGCCGCATGAAAAGCATCGCCTGTTGCCGCTAGAAAACGGCTTTGTGTTGGAGGCGTCGGTGAGGGACGAATGGGAGCCCTTCTATCGCTTCACGCTGGAGCCGCAGTTTCCGGCCGACTACGAAGTCTCCAATTGGTATTTGTGCCACCACCCGGGTTCGTTCTTCCGCCATACGCTGCTCGGGGCGCGGGCGACGCCGGAGGGCCGCTATGCGCTCCGCAACAACGCGCTCGCCATCCATCGTAAGACCGGAACGGAAAAGCGCATGTTGGACGGCGCCGCGGAGCTGCGCTCGTGTCTGGAATCGGACTTCGGGCTACAATTGCCGGACTCGCCCGAACTAGCCGCCGCGCTCGAGCGCGTTAGCGCGGCTTCGTGACCTCCAGCATCGCCTTCCATCCGGCCTCATCGTCACCGACGCTCAGCCGATTGGCTGAACGAACCAGCGGCAGCTTAAGAAGTTTCGGATCTCCCTCGATGCGCGCCAGCAGTTGGGCCTCCGGCATCTTCAGGTACTTCAGGCCGGAATCGATATAAGCGGCGCCCTCGCTATCCAATAGTTGGTCCAGACCAAACCGCTCTACAAATCTTCCGATCTCGCCGGGCGCCATGGGCTTTTTCTTCAAATCGACGAACTGAAACGCGATGCGGCGCTCCTTGAAGAAGCGCTCGGCGGCGCGTGTAGCCTCTGAGTTCTTCACGCCGAAAATTTGAACGATCAAGACGCGGCCCGAACCATTTCGATGAACACTGCCCGCGCCTCGTTGCTATCCTTCACTTCTCGCGGGAACGCAATGCGGCGTCCATGCACACGGTCGCCGGTCTTCAAGCGCACGTGGAAACCCAAGCGATCGACAGCGGTCATCGTTGCTTCATCAGGCCCTGCTTCGTCCGAAGTCTTTGCGATATCGTGTCGTGCGATACGCCGCAGCGCGTCGCCATGGTCCGCGTTCATGTGCTGTATGATTCCAGGCGCAACCGCGGCCAACGGATCGGGCGTCGCGCTGGCGTAATCCTCCCCCGGGACCCAGCCCATCACGCCGAACCCGCCGATGAAGTAAACGCCCTCCACCTCCAGCCGGTAATAGGCGAAGTCGGCGAAATCCTGCCAGTATCGCGCGTTCTCGTAACGGGACAGATAAAGGTCGCGCACTTCGTCGGGCGAAGCTACTTTGGCCGTTCCTACCAAGGTGAGGCGCGCCGATCCCAATGGATCGCCCGACACATCCGGCTGCGTGATGAGGAGGCTCGCGCGCCCGTCCAAGAGCAGATTCTGAGTGTGCATCGCCATGCTGCTGATAAAGAAAACGGGACGCCCCAACTGGTCCACCGCGAAAGGCATCATCGAGCCGAACGGAAAGCCGGGTAACTTCTTCGAATGCGTCGAGAGAGTGCCAATGAGTCCAATCGCGGCCAGCGTTCGGGCGCGCTCGGCCAGCGACGGTTCCGGTACATTTGAAGTTGCCGGTCCCGGTCCGGCGTGTTGACGAGTGGACACGAGTCCAATATAGCGGAGTAATCCGGCGAAGACCCCACGAAGGAGAGTTCGACTCATGCACAAACTTCTACTGCCCTTGCTTTTGTTGACAGCCGCATGGCCTTCCCCCGCGGCGAGCTACAAGATCGATGAGGGCTATGTCGATGCCGGCGGCGTGTTGATCTACTACACGTCTTTCGGCCAAGGCCCGCCGTTGTTGATCGTCCATGGAGGCCCCGGGGCTTCGCACGATTACTTCCTGCCCTACCTGGTTCCACTAGCGCGTCACAATCGGCTGATCTTTATTGACGAGCGTGGGTCCGGCCGCTCCCAGAAGCTGGACGATCCCGCCGGCTACACGGTCGAGAACATGGTGGAAGACGTCGAGGCGGTGCGCCGCGAGCTGAACCTGGGCAAATTTGCGTTAATGGGCCACTCCTATGGTGGCGTCCTGGCCCAAGCGTACGCGCTCAAGTATCGACAAAACCTCTCGAAGCTGATTCTCTGCAGCACCTTCTACAGCACTTCCAAAATGAATGAGGTTTTCCAAAAGCAACTGGCCGCCATGACTCCCGAGCTTCGCGAACGCATCCAGAAGCTCGAAAAGGACGGCCTCTTCGGACACGGCAAGGAATGGGAAAAGAATCGCTACCCGGAGGATTACATGAAAGCGGCCTGGGGCGAGGGCTATCATCCTTACATTTTTCAGCGCCATCCCGACCCCAATGAAGATCCCGTGGCCCAGGGCGTTATGTCCTGGGATCTCTACCGCGAAATGTGGGGATCGCACGGCGAATTCGTGATCGACGGTAATCTCAAGTCCGTCGAATATGGCGATCGCCTTTCGAGCATTCATGTCCCCACCCTGATCACCGTCGGCGATCACGACGAATGCGATCCGTCGCTGGCGCGCTACATGAGCGATAAAATTGTCGGTTCGAAGCTGGCCGTGATGCCCCAGAGCGGGCACATGACTTTCGTGGATCAACCCGATTTATTCATCCGGACCGTGGACGGATTTCTGGCAGGCAAGTAGAAAAGCCACTCTACTCCGCTGGCTCGATTCGCAGCACAGCGCCCTCTTTCTCGTCGGTCAACACGTACAACAATCCGTCGGGGCCCTGGCGCACATCGCGGATGCGCTGGCGCAGCTCGCGCAGCAAAGCCTCACGACGCAACTCCTCCATCTTGTCGTTGAACAGTATCCGTTCCAGATGTCCCGTGCCCGGAATCTCGCCGGTGCGCAGCGAGCCGACAAAGACGTCGCCTTTCCACTTCGGGAATTTGTCGCCGGTGTAAAACGTCATGCCCGAGACGGCAATCGCGGGAACCCAAATCACGACGGGCGCCTCGAAGCCCACGTGACCGGGAGGCGAAACCTGCCATGGACCCTGATACGTCCGTCCATAGCTCACCAGGGGCCAGCCGTAATTGCGGCCCGGCTTCAGAATGTTGACCTCGTCGCCGCCGTTCGGTCCATTTTCGTTCTGCCACATCTCACCAGTCGTGGGATTGAGGGCCAGGCCCAACGCACTGCGGTGTCCCATCGTGTATAGCTCCGGCCGGTGACCCGCTTGCCCCACAAACGGATTGTCAGGTGGCACGGAACCGTCGTCGCGCAGGCGCAGCACCTTGCCGCCGAGGGTGTTGGGGTCCTGCGGATCCTTGCCGGTGGTGGTCATGTAGAGCATCCCGTCACTGCCGAAGGCGATGCGCGACGTGCCCGCTTCATCCAAAACAAAAATGTCCTTCACATCGGTGAGCGCGCCGCCGTCCCATCGCCCGCGCGCGATTGCGGTGGTCCTTTTTCCTCCGTCCAGCGGCTTGGTATAGGTGAGATAGAGCAGGTGATTTTCGGCAAAACGCGGGTGCAGCGCGATGTCCATGTAGCCGTGGACCGCTCCCGGCGCCCCCGATTCGGCTGCCCAGTAGGAGGCCGGCGCGCCCGCGATCGGCTTGGGATCGAGCACTCCGTTGCGAATAATGCGCAGGCGTCCGGGGCGCTCCGTGACCAGCATGCCGCCATCGGGCAGAAACGCGGCGCTCCAGGGATATTCGAGCGCCTTGGTGACCACCACGACGCGGATCTTCTGTCCCTCAGCGGTATCGAATTCCACGGGGTGATCCGGCAGCGCGCGGTGAGCGAGTCCAGTGGGCGCCACAGGAATGTTGTACTTGCTATCCCATGCGACCTTTTGCTGCGCGGACCCAACCGCGGCGATGAGCGCGAACGCGAACACGGCGAGCGAACGTGGATTCCTCATGATCGACACCTCTCTAATGAATCGTATCGATCCTACATTCAGCTTGGCCTGAGTGTCAATCGCGGACCACCCATTGCGCCAGTTCCGACAGCTTCGGAGCTTTGCCCTGTGACAAGATGCCGATGCGGAAAATACGTGCGGCGGCCCATACCACGGCGACAGCCCAAAGGATGACGCCCACTAAGCCGACCCACGGCTGCCACCACGGCACTCCATTGGGCAGAGCTTGCCGCATCAGCATGATGACCGGCGTGAAGGGAGGAACGAACGACATCGCCGTCGCAAAGACGCCATTCGGTTGCTGCATGATCGAAGTGATCATAAACATCGGGATCAAGGTGGGTATAAACAAGACGAACGCGAGATGCTGCGCGTCCTGCGGGGTCCCGCAAGACGATCCGAGCGCGACACCCACGGCCGACAGCATCGCTACGTCCGCGATCAAGTACACAAAAAACCACGGCAGCACGTGCAGCGGCGCCAGCCCGAACATCGCCATTCCCGCCAACGCCAGCATTCCGGCGAGGATGTAAAGCGTCGAGCTGGTCAACGATGCTCCCAGCGCAGCCAGCACTTTGCCCATCATGAGCTCGAAGGACGAAGCGGAGGTCAGCAACATTTCAAACACTCGCTGCATCTTGTCTTCGGCAATTGCTCCCAGTTGCGGCGCCGACCCAAAAAGAACCACCATGATCAGCAGATAGACCAGGAAAAACGGTACCACCCCGGCCTGTAGCGGATTTTTCTTTTCTCCTTGCGCGATCTTGCCCGTCGCTGGATCTCTTGCCAGCAGGTTCATGGACTGTAGCGGGACCTCTCGCAGAACTCCTGGAACTCGGGCTTGATCCACTCCCAGTTGCGCAAGTCGCACGCGCCGCAGGCCGTCGTTGACGGCGGCGGGCAGCGAAAAAATCGATTGATCCAATCCAGTCGCATTGCTGTAATAGCGGACCGGTTCCCGCTGGGGACCGTCTGTAGGCCGAAGAGCGCTCGAAGGAATATCCATTACAAGAAACAATTCACCGTTACGGACCCGATCGGAAAGCGCCAATAGCTGACTTGCCCGATCAGGCTCGGGCTTTACTTCTTCAAAAGTGAAACGCGGCATCGTTCGGAGCCCGGTAGTGGGATTGGCTATCGCTGCCTTGCGCGTCGATTCTTCCCAGGCCTGAATCACGGCCGGCGTGGAGACACCGGTGCGGTCGATAATCGCGACGCGTTGGTCCTTGGCACTGCCGCGATTCGTCAAGGTCACCGCCAGGAATCCACCGCCGACAAGTACAGGGAGCAGAATTAGCCCCACCAGGTACGCCCTGCTCTGAACTATTTGCAGGTAATCGCGTTTGGCAATCAGCAGGATTCTATTCAACGGGCGCCTCCTCCGGCTGCGGGCCTGCGATACGGACAAAAATGTCGTGCAGGGACGGCTTAACGACGGAAAACGAGACGATCCTGGTGCGGGTTATCAGGGTCTGTAGCACGCGCTGAGGATCGCACGCTTCCGCCATGCGCAGTTCCTGGACCTGGCCCAGATCTTTCACTTTTTCAATGCCTGGCAGGTTGCCCAAACCGGCGGCGCCGCCTTCCACTTCCACGCGGATAGTATCGCTGCCGTAGCTCGACTGGATGGAATCCAGCGTGCCGTCCAGCATTTTCTTGCCGCGAAAGATCATGAAGATGGAGTCGCACAGGCTCTCGGCCACTCCCATGTCGTGGGTGCTCAAAATGACGGTACACCCGCGCGAGCGCATTTCGAGGATCGCGCTGCGAATCGAATCGGCGCTCACCGGGTCGAGGCCGGTGAATGGCTCGTCCAGGATCAGCAGCTTCGGCTCCGGCACAACGGTAGCGATGAACTGGACTTTCTGGCTCATGCCTTTGCTGAGGGTTTCCACCTTCTGCTCGGCGCAATGCGCCAGGCCCAGCCGATCCAGCCACGCGTTCACTTCCGCCGTAACACTGCGCCCGCCGCGCAGCTTTCCGTGAAATTCCAGCAAGGAACGCACCCGCATTTTCCGGTAAACACCGCGCTCTTCTGGAAGATATCCAATCTTGCTGGAACGGGTCCCGGATCGCTCTTGCCCGAATACTCGAATTGTGCCCGAGTCCGGATGAATGATATTGGCGATCATCCGCATGGTGGTCGATTTACCGGAACCGTTCGGGCCGATGAAACCATAAACAGCCCCTTCGGGAACCGCAAGCGAGAGCCCAGCCACCGCGGTGACCGATTGGAACGCCTTCGTAATTTTGTCGATTTCGACCGCGAACACTCTCAGGATGCTATCACGTGTTATTGGCGCCACGAGAAATCAGGCGTCGTTAATCGCGTGAAAGGAAATTCGAACGAGGCTCGCACCCAATAGCCTTGCTCCAGCAACGCGCGGAACGGAACGTCTTTTCGATTCACAACACAAATGAGCTGGATCAACGGATAGAGGAACTCGCGAACCTCGCCCGGCTGGAGGTGCGCAACGATCGGCAGGAGGAGCGAAGATGGACGGGCCTTCAGGTCGAGTACATCGAGTACAGGCTGTTGCCGCCGTCCTGGAGCGCCAGTGGTGATCTGCACGTTGTACGAATCCACAGACCCTTCATAACCGATCATCAAATCCCGCGGCTCGGCGCCGGCGTTCCTCAGCGAAACGCGTAACGCTGGTTCAGTGGCCGCCGCAACGTCGATACCCAATTGCAGGCCGCTTTCCACTGGCCCCCACAGCGTGGCGCCGGCGCCCAGGACGCTGCTTGCCGCGGCGCAAATCAATATGAAAAATCGCATGTCACACCTCGTTAATATCCGGCGTCTCCAGCACTCGCTTCGGCCAGCCATTCTTAGCCACTTTGAGCATGGCGCGGCCGATCTGCTCGGTGCTGGTCACATATTTGGGAAAGCGCGTGTTCAAGAACGGCAGCAGCGGCCCGAGCAGCGCGTAAAAGACGCGGTACAACACGGTCTTCGACTGGACGCCATGCAGCGGCACAATCAAACCGGGGCGGAACATATAAGCGTGGAACGGAAGACGCAACAGATCGTTTTCAGTCTTGCCCTTCACGCGCGCCCACATGGATCGGCCGCTCTCCGAGCTGTCGGTGCCTGTACCTGAGACGTATATGAAGGTCATGTTCGGGTTGAGTCTGGCCAGCACTCGCGCCGCCGCCAGGGTGAAATCGTAAGTGACGCGCCGGTACTTCTCCTCGCTCATGCCCGCCGAGGAAACGCCCAGGCAGAAGAAGCACGCGTCGCAGCCGGATAGCTGGTTCTCGATGGCCGAGAAGTCGAGGAAATCGTTATGCAGCAGTTCGCGAAGTTTCGCGTGCCGCTGTCCGGTTGTGCTCCGTCCGACGATCACGACGCTTTCCACATCGGCGTCCAGCAGGCATTCGCGCAAAACGCCTTGGCCCACCATGCCGGTGGCGCCGAAGAGAAGAACCCGCATATCTTTATTAGAGCCTGCTTTAGCAGGCTGCTGAAAAACTCGAAAACACCGCTTCCTCTGGGCGCGGCTCAGAATCGGCTCTCCTGTGCTCACAGCCACTTACAGAGCCGCGACCAAAGGGAGCGGAACAACTTATGGCCTT